>Ga0207665_10000036_pt1 | contig 87649 bp, 78 predicted proteins | sample LARL112metaG_FD_184351 | JGI IMG/M metagenome (GOLD analysis project Ga0207665, IMG submission 184351) | Corn, switchgrass and miscanthus rhizosphere microbial communities from Kellogg Biological Station, Michigan, USA - LAR L11-2 metaG... | ecosystem: Host-associated > Plants > Roots >... | reverse complement strand
CGGTCGACGCCTGGCTCGCAAGCAAGATCGAAAGAGCGAAAAGTCCCACAGCAAACACCCAGGGGTGCTGCTGAACCACGCCAGAAATACTGTGGATGATGAGCTGCCGGTTGGCTTCAAAAAATGATGAGCCGAGCCAGCCAAGGCCGGCGATTGAAATGAGAGCAACAATACCAGCGTTCATGATGCTGCCTTTGACGGTTTTTGTGGGAGAGGCCCGAAAAAGCAGCATGTTGGTACCTGCTGCCGCGAGCATGACCATCATGATCGCGGGAGCCATCTCCACTTGTTCGACACTTTCCTGTCCTCCCGTCGAAAGCGAGTAGTTCGGTCGCAGCGAGGGGTACAAACCAATAGCTACGACCAGTGCAGATGCCAGCAAGAATACGATCACGGAACCTCTTGCACGCATCAGGTCTGTGCCCTCCAACACTGTGCTTGTTGCTGGCGCTTCAATCAGGCCTTTGGCAAGCCGATCTTTATAGATAGGGTCTTCTTTGAGTTCTGGCCCCTTCCACATGACCGCTAGTGCGCCGAGCAAACTGCCTAAGAATGTCGCAGGGATACAAATCAACAGGATACTCTGCAGGGTTATCCCAGCCGGAGTTACCAACCCCATCAAGGCCACAGTCGCAGCAGAGATGGGCGAAGCGGTGATGGCTTGCTGGGAAGCAATGGTTGCGATGGACAACGGTCGCTCAGGTCGCACGCCGGCCTTGCGCGATACCTCTGCGATGACTGGCAACAATGCGTAGATGATATGACCAGTGCCCGCCGCCAAGGTGAAGACGTACGCAATGATAGGAGCGATCAGAGTGATGCCGGCGGGCCAAATGCGCAGCGCTCGATCGGCGATCACAATGAGGTAGTCGAGTCCACCTGCCGCCTGCATGGTTGCGGCCGCTGTAATGACCGCGAGGATCATCCCCAGAACAGTGCGCGGAGGCATCCCTGGCGGGAGACCAAAGACGAACACCAGAACCACCAGGCCGATCCCAGCGACCGTGCCGAGAGCAATCCCACCCAGACGAGCGCCAACAAAGATGCAAACGAGCACGACCAGAAGCTCGGGCCAGATCATGAGGGCTTTCCTTCTATTGCCCGCCGGCCCCGGTCATCACTCTTGGATCAAGCACGGTGCTGATCTGTTCCTCTGACAGTAACTTTTTCTCGCGCACCAATTCGACAATACCCTTGCCGGTTTTCATGGCCTCGGCCGCCAGTTGGGTGGCAACGTCATAGCCCAGCAAAGGATTGAGCGCGGTGACCACCCCGATACTGTGCTCCACGTATCTGCGACAAATGTCCTGATTTGCGGTAATGCCGTCGACGCAATGCTGTCGTAGCGTGTCGGCTGCATTCATGAACATTGTCTGCGACTCAAGAATGCAGTAGGCGATGATGGGTTCCATGACGTTGAGTTGCAGTTGACCAGCCTCAGCAGCCATAGTCACCGCAAGGTCGTTCGCGATGACCTTGAAGCAGACCTGATTGACAACTTCCGGAATCACCGGATTCACTTTGCCAGGCATGATGCTTGATCCCGGTTGCATGGCGGGCAAATTGATCTCGTTCAAGCCTGCGCGAGGCCCCGAAGAGAGCAGTCGCAAGTCGTTACAGATCTTCGATAGCTTGATCGCAAGGCTCTTCAAGACGGAAGAGAACAGAACGAAGGGTTGGGTATCCTGCGTGGCCTCGACCAGATTTACCGCCAGGCTGATTGGTTTCCCCGTTATCTTCGCTAGATGATCGACGCACCGTTCCGCGTACCCTGCGGGAGCGTTTAGGCCGGTTCCAATCGCGGTGCCACCCATGTTGACTTCGTAGAGCACCGCTTCCACTCGCGCCAGCGCCTGAACCTCGTTGTCGAGACTCTCGCCAAATGCCAGAAACTCCTGGCCGAGTGTCATGGGAACGGCGTCCTGCAATTGGGTCCGACCCATCTTGATGACGTCGCGAAACTGATCGCCCTTATCGCGAAACGCCGCGACCAGTTTTCGCAGTTGTGCAATCAACTTGCCATTGAGCAGGAAGATTGCGACGTGCAATGCCGTCGGATACGCATCGTTCGTGGATTGCGAACAGTTAACGTGATTATGGGGATCACATTTCTGGTATTGTCCCTTGCCAAAACCCATGAACTCCAGTGCACGGTTGGCGATCACCTCATTTGCCGCCATGTTGGTTGAAGTACCGGCCCCGCCCTGGATCACGTCGACTTGAAACTGTTCATGCAGCCGTCCATCGATAATCTCCTGGCAAGCGCCTTCAATGCCGTGAAGGATTGCTTCGCTGAACTGCTTGCATTCATAGTTTGCACGCGCCGCCGCCAGTTTCACCATGGCCAACGCCCGGATCAGATCTGGATACTGGGAGATCGGCACCCCCGAGATGTGAAAGTTTTCCAGAGCTCGGGCGGTTTGTACGCCATAGTAAGCATCGTCGGGAATTGCTTTTTCCCCAAGTAGATCGTGCTCGATCCGCATATACACCTCCGCCCGTTCGCTATCACGCGCAAAATCTCGCTTCATTAACCGTAGTGGAGGCGTCATGGATATCAAACTGTCAGAAGTGGCAGTGGCTGATTTCAAATTTGACTCTTAACGTGCCGGAAAGGAACTAAGAGGGAGATGCCCATGAATCAGGAGCGGACGGGTACAACCTTGCGATCTATGTTGGTGATTATCTGCACTGTTGTCCTCGCAACCGGCGACACCCTGGCATACGTGTCTCCATCCTGGCAGGAGTCCACTTCCGCACAGAGCCAGACTCCTAAGATCCCAGCCGACCAGTTGGATTCTCTTGTCGCTCCCATTGCTCTCTATCCGGACCCGTTGTTGGCTCAGGCTCTGGCCGCATCTACGTATCCGCTCGAAATCATCCAACTCCAACAGTGGCTCGAGAAGAACAAGAACCTCAAGGACAAAGCGCTGGCAGACGCCGTGGCAAAACAGTCGTGGGATCCCAGTGTGCAGGCAATGGCCGCACTGCCCGATGTGGTCAAGCGACTGGCAGACGATATTCGGTGGACCACCGATTTGGGAAACGCGTTCCTGGCGCAGCAAAGTGATGTCATGGATGCCGTGCAGCGCATGCGCAAGAAGGCCCAGGATAAGGGCAATCTGAAATCCACTGAACAACAGAAAGTGGAAACCAAGGTGATCGAAAGTAAGAGCGTTATCGTAGTCGAGCAGGCCAATCCGCAAGTTGTCTATGTGCCTTCGTACGATCCCGTCATCGTTTATGGTGCACCGATCTATCCTTATCCACCAATTTACTATCCGCCAGCTGGCTACTACGCAGCAGGTGTGGCGCTCTCCTTCGGCGTTGGTGTGATGATGGGAGCTTTCTGGAGCGGCGGTTGGGGTTGGGGCTGCGGATGGGGCGGCCACAACGACATCACCATCAACAGAAATAACAATTTCAATCGCAACAGCAACATTAATGGCGGGAATCGCAACAACATCAACGGTGGGAACCGCCCTTCGAACCAGCCAGCTCGAGGCTCCGGCAACCGAGCCTCGACCCAACCGGCACGAGGTGGTGGTGGTGATCGATGGCAACATAACCCGGAACATCGGGGCGGTGCCCCGTATAAAGACCGAGCGACCGCGGACAGGTTTGGGGGCACGACTCGCGGTGATTCCCTTGGCAATCGCCAGTCGAGTGCGCGGCAACAGCTTGGTCGACAGGGCGGCAACTTGTCCAGCAGTCCCGGAGGAGCATCCGGCTTGGGCAATCGCGGCGGCGGCGCAGGTGTTGGCAACAGGGCGAGCGGAGGCGGGGCGGATCGCATAGGCAGTCGAGATCTTTCGCGCAGCGGTGGTGGAAACCGGGATGCCTTTGGCGGAGGTTCCCGCGGATACAGTGGATCCAGCGCTCGCGGCAGCAGCAGCCGGGGCAGTTCCAGCATGGGATCTCGCGGCGGGGGCTTCAGTCGCGGTGGTGGTGGCGGAGGTGGCGGCCGGCGAAGATAGCAAGGGCGGACTCCGGAAATAGAACTCCGAGGAGCTTCGAATGAAATCAAGGCGTGGGAATGGAAATCTCTTCCGTCATCTGTGGATCATCGGTGCGGTGGCGTCCATCTGTCTGTGGGCGTCAGTAGCATCTGGACAGGAGCCGACGGTGACGACAACTCGGGCTGCGACTCCTGCATCGAGTATCAGAAGTTTTGACACGCCGCAGCAGGCCGCCGATGTGCTAATCGATGCGGCTGAAAAATTCAATGTGGTGGCCCTCGGGCAGATTTTTGGTCCGGGTGGCGAGGACATTGTATTCAGCGGAGAATATGCCCAGGATCGGCAACACGCTGCCAATTTCGTCGCCGAGGCCCGTGAGAAGAAAAGCGTTTCTGTAGATCCTAAAAGCAGTACTCGCGCCTTCCTTCTCGTTGGAAATGAGGACTGGCCATTTCCCGTGCCGATTGTGAAGAGGGCCGGTAAGTGGTCCTTTGACGCCAAGGAGGGTCGCCAGGAACTCCTCTACCGCCGCATCGGAGCCAATGAATTGGATGCAATCGCAATATGCCATGGTTACGTGGAAGCACAGCACGAATATGCCCTTCAGCCGCAAGAGGGTTACGACGTGAACCAGTACGCTCAGCGGATCATTAGCACGCCCGGCAAGCAGGATGGTCTGGCTTGGCAAAACGCCGATGGCACGTGGGGTGGGCCGATCGGTGAGAAGATTGCCCAGGCGATCGAACAGGGCTACACCAGCCGTGCGGAGCCGTACCACGGCTATTTCTTCAAGATTCTCAAGGGGCAAGGGCCCGCTGCGCCGCTGGGCGCGATGGACTTTGTCGTAAAAGGTGTGATGATCGGCGGCTTCGCTCTGGTAGCAGCGCCTGCTGAATACGGTGTCACAGGCGTGAGGACATTCCTTGTCAGCCATGACGGCGTTGTCTACGAGAAAGACCTGGGCCCGAAAGCACTCGAAGAGTTCGAGAAAATGGAGCGTTTCAATCCGGACAAGTCCTGGACCCCGGTTCCAGAGCAGGCAAAGTAGAGACAGGTGACCACGGTTACGCCCTATTGCACTGCTTGATGGGAACTCCTACTTTCCAGCCGTCACGGTGATCTCTACGTGGCCTTGCCCCACCAGTCTGGCGACAACGACCGTTGTCGGGGTCGGCCGTGGCTCTTTGCAGTATGTTTTGTAGACGGCGTTCATTCTCTCGAAGGTCGCCGCATCGGTGAGGTACACTTGCACGCTCACGACATCCTCAGGCGACATTGCCGCTGCCTTCAGGACCGCGCCCATGTTATCCAGAGCCTGTTTTACTTCTTCCTCGAAGGCTCCGGGAATTTTACCGGCAGCGTCCTCACCACCATACCCGAGATGTAGAGTGTGTCACCCACGAGAATTCCATGGCTCCAGGAAGCACTAGGCTGGGCTCCCGGCGGTCGGACAACTTTCTTCTCCGAAGCGATGGTGAGAGCGGAGCATAGCGACACGAGCGCAACAGCAGCGATCAGCTTTGACAGTGGGTCACCCTTGTTTTCCGCATTTTCTCCGGAAATCGTAGTCTCGCGCGAAGAGGAATGAGACCGCCAAAAGCAACGGTCCACACTGTAATCGCGAATCTGCTGGTGTAGCCGAGAAGCTGGATGGCAAAAGGGTCTATCTAACACGGCTTGGTCGTGGCATAGCGGTTATGCGAAGAACTGGGAGGCTGCCTGCTGGTAGTTTTCACAGTGGCGTTGTATCGCATCTGAGTCGACTATCTCACGTAGTAATGCGCGGGGTTGTTGTTTGATCCCTTTCTCGGTACCCGTAATGTTGCGGGTGAGAACCCGGCCAGGATCACATTGTTGATCTGAGCCGATCACAGGCAAGGTCGAACAAGACAGTGAGTTGTTTTAGAAAAGGACGAACAGACGGACATTTCCGTCTGAAATTCAAGAACACAGAAAAGAGAGAGGCAGCTATGCACCGGAAAACTATTGTAAGTCTGCTGGCATTGTTCTTCCTGGCATCCGTATCGGCTTTTGGGGGCGACAAAGCCGAAGTTAAAGGGATGATCACTGCCCGGACCGGAGAGACGTTGATAGTGCAGACCGCAGACGGAAACGTTACCGTGGTCCTCACCGATGATACGACGACGAAAGATGACAAGGGGCTCTTCGGCTTGGACAAACAGCAAATGTCCAATGCAGTGCTAATCCCCGGGCTCAAGGTGGATGTTGACGGAACGCCCGCCGAGCAGGGCCGGGTTGTAGCAAAAACCATCACCGTCGATGGTGACGACCTGGAAGCGGCCGAGATGATCCAGGCCGGTTTGCATCCCACCGCGGAACAAGTCGCGGCCAACGTGCAGGCAATCGAGACCAACCGTGGAGATATCGCGGCGAACAAGGTGCAGCTTGCAGCCCACAAGGAAAATATCGAAACCAACCAAGAGAATATCGCCACGAATCGTCAGAACATTGAAAAGAACTTGAGCAATATCGAGGCGAACACTAAACGCTTCACTGCATTGAGCGAATATGACGTGAAGGGCGAAGCCACCGTGAAATTCAATACCGGCAGCGCCAAGATCTCGGGGGAGGATCAGGAAGAACTCAAAAAGCTCGCCGAAACTGCCAAGGGCCTCGCTGGATACATCGTCGAAGTAACGGGCTATGCCGACTCGACCGGCAGCGCTGCGATCAATACGAAACTGAGTGAGGACCGCGCTAAAGCGGTGATCACTTGTTTGGTGCAGCAGGGCAGCGTGCCGATTCGGCATATCGTGGCACCGGGCGCGATGGGAGAATACGGAGCAGCGGCACCGAACGAGACTAAATCCGGGCGGGCGGAGAACCGCCGGGTTGAGGTTAAGGTTCTCGTCAACAAGGGCATCGCCGGCAACTAGGGCACTCTCCCGGCTGTGAAATGTCCCGTGCTCACGTGCTGCCTTTCCGCGAGGCAGCGCGTGGGTCACGGGCTACGGATTTTTCTTAGGCTTGTCCGGAGTGGCCACCCCTTCCATCCAGGTCACCACGAAATTACTCGCCCCAGTGCGCCCGTTACCACTCTTCCGATTGCTGACAGAATTGACAGTTTTCACTCCCAGAGGTGTCTGCGACTCTCCAGAGGTGGAAGAGAGATCAACTTCCTATTCCTCAAACGATGACTGGCCGGCGGCAATAACTGTGCGGAGCATGCGAAGCACTAAAGCGAGCTCCTGAAGGGGAAAAATACCAATGGACAAGTTACTCAAAGTGATCAACAGCCCAGCTAGCGGGTGTGGAAGCTGCCATACGACAGGCTGTGGGACGTGTACAACCGAAGCGCCCAAGAGCGAAGTTCGAACGACCTTCAGCCGCAGAGATTTAGGCCGGGGAATTCTAGCTGCATCTGTAAGCACACTACTAGTGGGATGCTCGGACAAAGCATCCACTGAAAAAGCAGTCGAGGCGGTTCCCGCTGCCCCCGCTCTGTCGCCAGATCTCGCCGTTGTCCAGCAGTCGAAGGGCCCGATCATGACAACGCTCGAAGAGTTCTACAAGATGGGTCCTGGCCCATCGAGCTCGCACACGATGGGCCCGATGAGAATCACGTACGACTTCTTCCAAAGAGTTTCCAAGCTTCCAGAGGATCAACTCAAGCGGGCGACTGCGCTCAAGGTCCACTTGTTTGGCAGTTTGAGCGCGACCGGCAAGGGTCACGGAACGGACAGGGCATCCCTCGCAGGCCTCCTGGGAAAAGCTCCTGCGACGTGCCCTCCAGAGTTCCTCGATGGCCTCGCTAACAATCCGGACGAAGTGCACAAAGTCACAATCGGCCCTACGACGCTCAACCTGACGTTGAAGGACATCATCTTCGACGCCCCGAAAGGCGAGTTCCATCACCCCAACACGATGACGGCGAAGCTGCTCGCCGGTAACGAAACGCTCTATGAATTGGAATATTATTCGGTGGGTGGCGGGTTCATCGAATGGAAGGGCTACAAACCCCCCGACAAGGGACAGCCCAAGTACATCTTCGAGCATGCCCGCGATCTGAAGAAGTATCTCATCGACGACAAGATTCCTCTGCCCAAGCTGCTGCTGGCCAACGAAATGGCCATTTCAGGCAAGAGCGAGAAGGATATCTGGGAATTTATCGATCAGGTGACCGAGGTCATGGTGCGGGGCGTTGACACTGGATTGAGCGTGGAGAGTGTTCTCCCAGGACCAATTAAGCTGCATAGCAAGGCTGCTGCGATGCAACGCAACTTGAAGACAACGGCCAAAGGAGACGCCGGCCGTGCGCTCACCCGAGTTGCGTCTTACGGTTTCGCAATGGGTGAAGAGAACGCGCGTGGCCATATCATCGTGACCGCCCCTACCGCAGGTTCGGCCGGAATCATCCCCGCGGTCGTCAAGTCCCTCCGCGACCTCAAGACACCTCAGGAGAAGGTTCGGGAAGGGTTTCTGGCAGCAGCGGCGATCGGTTACCTGTGCAAGCACAACGCAACTCTGTCGGGCGCTGAAGGTGGGTGCCAAGCCGAGGTCGGCGTTGGATCTTCGATGGGAGCTGCAATGATAGCGCAGGCTTTGGGTGCCGGTCCAAAGGTGGTTTCCAATGCGGCCGAGTCGGCTCTTGAACATCACCTCGGCATGACCTGCGACCCGGTCGCCGGCTACGTTCAAGTTCCGTGCATTGAGCGTTGCGCTTACGGCGCGGTCAAGGCTTGGACGGCATACTGCATCGCAAGCGAAGAGATCCCTGAGGAGCGTCGCGTCGATCTGGACACGACTATTGACGCGATGAGCCTGACTGCAAAGGAAATGAATACGAAATACAAGGAGACTTCAGAAGGCGGACTAGCTGTATCCGTTGTGCTTTGCTAAGGGGCCGCGTGTGCGCAATCGTGGCGGGGGGGTGTTAGGTGGCGAACGGAATAGAAATGATGCTGAAATCTGCGGGTTCAGGATGCCGTAGAGATATTACCCGAGGTAACGATACGTGTGTAGATGGAAATTCATTTGTGTAGACGCACCCCGTAGCCGATAAGGAGGGTTCATGTGTCGCGCCCTACGTGCATTTGCATACCTTGCAGTTGTAATTCTGTGCGTATGCTCCGCTGTGGGGCAGGACCCGCCCACAGTGCCTGCCGATCAGATTTGGAGTGATCTGGCGGCCGGTAATCACCGGTTTGTCGTGGGTAAGACTGCGTCGCGGAACCTTGTTGCTCAGCGACATGCGCTCAGTAAGTCGCAACATCCGCGTGTCACGGTGTTGAGTTGCTCCGACAGTCGCGTGCCTCCGGAACTAGTTTTTGACGCGGGATTGGGCGAGTTGTTCGTGGTGCGCTCGGCAGGTGAGGATGATGATCCCATATCGATCGGAAGCATTGAGTATGCAGTCGAACACGTGGGTTCAACGGTGATCGTCGTGATGGGCCATCAAAACTGTGGTGCGGTCACAGCAGCCTGTTCTGGCAAAAAGGCGGAGTCGATGAATCTCGATGCCGTTGTAGCTCCCATCGCGTCTTCGTGTGCCAAGATGGATCCAAAGAAGCCCGAGACTCTTGACTTAGCCGTTCGCGACCATATCCACCGCGTTTCAGAAGATTTGCTCGCGAAGAGCGAACTGCTGAAGGAGGCTGTCGGTAGGGGTAAGCTCACCATCATCGAAGCATATTACTCACTAGATACCGGTGAAGTGACGAAGATTCATTGATCGAAATGGCCATGTGCATGCCACTTGGTCATTGCTCTCCTCTTGTTGACCGCTTCACTAGCCACTCTGCCCGACTACTCAAGCCCCATTTAGCCAAGCGATCTGTAAGTTCTGTCAGTGTTCTATGTGTAGTGTCTTAGTCTACGTTTCCAATGACTATCAATGCTGCCCTCGCTGCGCCCGAGTGCTAGGCGGGCAAGCCCGCCGTCTGACCGCAGCACTGGCGCCGTGGAAACGGAAGCTGTTCCCATGAACAAGCAGTGTTGGATTTGCGGAGTTGCTTTCCTTGCCGGAAGCTTACTTAACGCGCAGGACGTGTCTCAAGCTCCTCCTGAAGATCCAAAGGCTGTCGTAGCTAACCGATCCGAACAGTTCGTCGAACTCCTGCGACGAGCCAAGGCAGGCGACGGACACGCGCAGTACAGCGTAGCTAACGCTTACAGTGTCGGGACGGGCGTGCCCAGGGACGACGCGGAAGCCATACGGTGGTGTTTGCAAGCAGCACAGAAAGGACTGGCTGCGGCGCAGAATCGTATGGGATATCTATATGAGAACGGATTGGGAGTGCCTCAGGACTTTCTTGAAGCTGCGCGTTATTTCAGCAGCGCGGCAGAGCAGAAGCTTGCAGTAGCGCAACACAATCTCGGCCATATGTATCAATATGGTCAGGGTGTGCCACGTGACTACGCTCGCGCGGCGGACCTGTACGGCCAAGCCGCAGCACAAGGTCTGGGCGCAGCTCAGAACGAACTGGGGGAGGCATATGCGCGCGGTACCGGCGTCCCAAAGAGTGAGGCTTCGGCTTTTAGACTATTCCTCCTTGCCGCGGAACAGGGAGAGGCGTCTGCACAGCAGAATCTCGGAGTGATGTATCTGGAGGGTAGAGGCACGGCGCGGAACTACCCCGAGGCATTGAGATGGTTCAGCCAAGCTGCAAGCCGAGGACTCGTTGACGCGTATCGAAGCCTGGGGCACATGTATGAGTACGGAAAGGGTGTAGACCGAGATCCGGTGAAAGCGGTGGAATGGTATCGCAAGGCGGCGGAAGTTGGTCTTGTAACGGCGCAACTCGAATTGGGCGATTTGTACAGGATTGGGGAAGGCGTGCAGCAGGACTATTTCGAGGCTGCAAAGTGGTTCCGGCGAGCAGCTGAACAGGGGCATCCAATCGGAGAAAACACGATCGGCTATATGTATTGTCGCGGGGAAGGAGTCAGCCGCGATTATCGACAAGGAGCGGAATGGCTCCAGAAAGCTGCAGATCAGAACTACGCATTGGCGCAGTCGAATCTGGGAGTTCTCTATCAGAATGGATTAGGCGTTCCCTTGAGTTACCCCGAGGCCTATAAGTGGTTCACGTTAGCTGCAAACGGCAGAGCTACTAGCAGGCGTGCCTTGCAGGCGCTCGCGGAGATCATGACAAAAGCGCAACTGCGCGAGGGCAAGGCCATGGTCTCAGATTGGCAGTCACACCACGGCAACCTCGAGCTCGCAGGCGAGAACGCTCAGGCGACGGAACTGGATAGCTATGCAGCCTCACAGCCATAGCTGGGTGACCGAACGTCTACTCCTGCAGTTCGCTCCGTCGTAAGCCAGTTACGGGCTACAACATCTTTCCCCATTAGGTAGAGGAGGCAACCAACGCAATGATGTATTCACAGACTGCATCGCTTCGCTCAGTTGCCGACCAGGGACTGCAGAAACTGATCGAAGGCAACCAGAGGTTTAAGCGCGGTGAGGCTCGTTTTTCCACTGTGTGCAAGGAAACGCTTGCCGACCTCGCCAAAGGCCAGCAGCCTTTCGCGACCATCCTGGGCTGCAGTGACTCGCGGGTTCCTCCCGAACTGATCTTCGACGCCAACTTTGGAGAATTGTTCATCGTACGCGTCGCCGGGAATGTGATCTCGCCGGAAGTGATGGGTAGTCTCCAGTATGCGGGAGCGCATCTGCGCACGCCCCTCTTTGTTGTTCTCGGTCATGAAGGGTGCGGCGCAGTAAAGGCGGCGTTGGAACACAAGTTGGCTAGACGTGAACATCTGTCCCGCATCCAAAACCTGGTTGACTGCATCGTGCCAGGACTCAAAGAGATAGACTCGCAGCTCTCTGAACAGCAACAACTGAGCAAGGCCGTAGAAGCCAATGTCCGCTGGTCGATTCACCAGATTCTGGAGACCACTGAAGGACAGAATGCGACCAAGGCTGGCGCCAGGCTGGCCGGAGCCATATACGAAATCACGTCGGGGCACGTGCGCTTACTTACCTGAGCCATGTCTCGGTGCAGGATTCCCCACCTTCTTAAGTGGGATTGCCATCTTTTGGCTCATCCGGTACTCCTCGCAAGTATGGAGGTGCCGCGGTAAGGTACGGAAGCCTGCTGTGTGGCGGAAACTTGAGGAGCGTGCGCATATGAACCTAATGAACTTCCCACTTCTGGTGCTGGCTTTTACTTTTGTGCTGCTGTTTCTTGCTGCTTACGTCGGCGACCTCCTCCGTAACAAAGTACTACCTTTAAGAGAAGACGGGCGAGAAGACTTCAGCGTTGTGTTGGGCGCGACGCTCACCTTGCTGGCACTCCTGATCGGCTTCAGCTTTTCGATGGCTGTTAGCCGCTACGATCAACGCAAGAATTATGAAGAAGCCGAGGCCAACGCGATTGGCACCGAGTACGTGCGGGCGGACCTCCTTCCTGCTGCGGACGTGGCGAGAGTGCACGACCTTCTGAAAAAGTATGTCGATGAGCGCGTCTTGTTCTACACGACCCGCAGCCAGCAACGGCTTGAGAAGATCGAAGCCAATACGGCTGAACTACAGAAGGAGCTGTGGTCCGCAGTGCTGCCGGGAGCGGCGGCTCAGCCAACACCTCCACTGGCCCTCGTGGTTTCCGGCATGAATGATGTATTGAATTCGCAGGGCTACACCCAGGCTGCGTGGTGGAACCGCATTCCAATTGCGGCGTGGGGGTTGATGGCGGCCATCGCCATCTGCTGTAACTTGTTGATTGGCTATGGCGCCCATCAGACCAATCGGCGCATATTTCTGATTTTACCGATGGCAGTGGCCATCGCATTTTTTCTGATTTCTGACATTGATAGCCCGCGTGGAGGTTTAATTCTTGTAGCTCCCCAGAATTTGCTGAGCCTCTCGCAGTCCCTGCGTTCGCAATAGGTTGAGCGAAAGAGCGAGGGCATCGCCGGTACCGTCCTCTAAAAGCTCGCTGAGGCTGGGGCGTGCCTTCCCACGGTTACACCCGAGCAAAGGAACCTGAGACTGGCAATCTCTACAGTTCAAGAGGGCCATGCTTCTGAGCGGAACAGCAACTGGATCCGCGAACCCGAACCGCCCGGTGGCAGGGCTGCTTTTTTCATTGCTTCCCCGAGTGAACCTTATGGACCATCCCTATCGAACTTTGTTTTACGAGTTGCTTCTTGAGCCGATCGCTCGCGTCTTCCGGGTAGCATGGGGTTTTGTTTATCCCAAGTTCTAACTGAACATTGTTGCGATCTCTCGCACGCTTGTCTGCCGAGAACAGGGTAAATGGCATTTCACGAGAGTTGTCGATGGTCGGCGCATACCGCCATAGCCTCGCTGGGCGCCGAGATCGCAAGACACGCTTGTTGTCAGCAGTTAGCTCTTTTCAAGGCTTCCTCTGCAAGAACTTCCAGTTCTGCCTGCCCGAGTGGCCCCGTAGCATGAGTGTTCGCCCGAATGGAGGTATGCAGATTGTGACGACACCGTCGGCAACACACTCGGATCCTTGGCTTTCAATGCAAAGCCAGATGCATACGCAAGGGGCAAAGACGACGCCGAAACAGAGAAGTCCCGGCCGCGCCACGACCAGGGCCGATGATCAGTCCCGCTTTTGTCCATTGAGGCTACGGCTGTACATCAGAGAATTGGCTTGGATTACATCGCTGATTGGGGCTGGTGTGTCTGCATTCACAACGGGAGACATGTGGGTTCTACCTTCAATCCTGGTGCTCCTCTGTGTCGGGCAACTAGCCCCGGTAAGTGGCAATTCGACACTTTCGTAGACGGCTGCCGCGGAGAATCGATTTCCGGGTTGCGTGACCATTATCGCTACAGGAGTGAAAGATGAAATCCCGATTAATTGCTGTGGCTGTATGCATGTTTGCAGTGATGCCGCATGTCGCCCTTGCCCAAAAAGCCCGGATACCCCTAACGAGTGCAGTAGTGGAGCCCCCCGCATTCCTTGCGCAGGCATTCGCCAAGGCAAGCCAATCCGATTCGGTCATCGCAGGTCTGTTTACATTCCAGCCAGCCATTCCCTTGGGGCCAGCCGATGTGCTCAAGGGATACGAAGACGAAATGAACTTCCTAGCTCAGAGCCTATCCGCCGAACTGGTTCGCATCGCACAAGCGAACCGCACCGACCAGATTACGCGAGCCGAGGCGGAATATTTGATTCAAGAGAGATACCAGGTTGCGATGATGCAACATGAGGTGCTCAGCGCCTTGCATGACAGTGTCCAACACGATCTCGACCTGGCAGCAAAACGGCTCGGTAGTACTAGCCAGTCAGACACCGCAGTTGTTGTGCAGCCAGGATTACCCGGACAGATTCGTACTCAATAATGTGGCAGTGCCAGCTTCTTCCTTCAGAACAGTTTTGCGACGATATCGACGAAGAGGATTTTGACTATCGTCATGCCGGGGAAAATCATTGCATAGCCGAGATCGGGTCTGTCCGTGGGTGCCAGTCTGTTCGAAAAGCCGAGGATTGCTGGATTCCCACAAACACCAGAAACAATACCGGCAACCTCGTCGAACGGCATGTGATAGACAAACAAGCCAAGGACCACGACCGGGAGAACGAGTGCAACCAGGACGACAACGCCAAGCCCCAGCATTTGGAAACCGGTTTCCGAGACCGTCACCGCGAACTTCGGTCCAGAAGACATTCCCACCTGTGCGAGGAAGAGGGTTAACCCAAAGTTTCTGAGAACCAGGTTGGCGGAAAGCGGAATGGTCCAGTTTATTCTGCCTGTGCGGCGGAGATTTCCAAGTATCAGTGCCACCATCAGAACACCCGCCAAACCCACAACGAGCTTTCCTATGATCGGCAGTGGTACCTGCACAGCACCGATCAAAAAGCCGAGTGCCATACCAAGGCCGATGGAAATGTAGCTAAACTCGGCCGTACCCTTGATCGAATCACCGAAAAATTTACGCATTGCAACGAAGCGGTCGCGATCGGCCAATAAGCCAACACGGTCGCCGAACTCAAGAATCAGGTTCGGCTGTGCCATAAGATCTGCATCCCCCCTACGAACGTGGAGGATGACTGAACCATTCTTTCCCGGCAGTTCCAAGTCGCTCAGCGCTCTGCCAACGACCGCGGGGCGAGATGCAAAGACACGCAGATAATCCAAGTGCTCGCGATCCCTGACCAGGAGTCCCGGTGACTCCTCGCCCAGACTCTTACCAGCTTGACTGAGGGCCTCTTTGCTGGCACCGACGGCGAGCAAGACATCATTGTCGGCGAGCACAGCGGTAGGGGAAACGGGTTCATTGCGGCCGGCCGTACGCTTTGCCACAATCTGAACGCCCGTGGGCAAAGTGGTCATTACCTCGGCGAGCGTCTTCCCAGTCAACTCCCCTTTGCGCACCAGAATTTCGAGTATTTCCAGCCCAGTCCCTTCCGATGCCTCCATTTTCGGTTTCAAGATCATAAAAGCCAGGTACAGAAACAGAATGGGACCGGCTACGCCAATTGGATACGAAACCGAGTAGCCGACCGCAGGATCGTTGTTGCGAAGAGCTTCGATCGCAGCTTGAAGCGCCGGCGTGCTGGTTCCCGCTCCCGCAAACAGTCCCAGAGCATTTCCCACGCTGACACCGATCGTTTTCATCAGCAGAAGGCTGACAGCACCCGCGAACAGAACACCGCTTAACCCGACTAAGTTCGCGCGGCGCCCGTTACGACTGGTTAGGCCGCTGAAGAACTGCTTGCCGTATTGCACACCCACGGTATAAAGGAAGAGCGCGAGCCCCAAGGTCCCAACCATAGCCGCCGGCACGGACTTTGGTGCGAACCAACCCATTGCGAGTGCAACGAAGAGAACTGCGCCTACTCCGAGAGAAAATCCCTTGATGTTAACTTCGCCCACGAGATAGCCGATGGCGATGGTGAGAAAAAGCGCCATCATCGGCTGCTGCTCGAGAAAGGTCTTGATAAATTCCACGATGGTCTCTTCTCTTGCGTCAATACACGGTCAATCCGCGATTGCGAAACTGCCCGCGGACACGTTCTGCGAGTTCGACGCTCGGCGGGGCGACATTTGCCAGCGTGTACTCAAGACCGAGCTTTCGCCACTTGTCCTGGCCCATTTGATGGAATCGAAGAATCTCCACTCGTTGAATGGACTCAAGACCACCGCAGAAATCGGCTACTCGTTCGACGTTATCGTGGTCGTCCGTAAAGCCCGGCACCAGGACAAAGCGTATCCACATGGGTCGCTTCAGAGTTGCCAGTCGCCGTGCAAAGTCGAGCGTGGGTTGTAGGGGCTGGTTTGTGACCTTTTTGAAGGTATCCGGATCGCCGGACTTGACGTCGAGAAGATGAAGATCAATGTCCATCAATTCCTCATCGGTAAAGCGATCACCGAGGCGACCCGAGGTATCGAGGCAGGTATGGAGCCCGAGCTGTTTACAGTGGCGAAAAATACGGGTCACGAATTCCCGCTGTAATTGTGGCTCGCCACCGGAGAGCGTAATCCCTCCGTTACTGATCTTGAGTACTTTCACGTAGTTGCCGATTTGCCGCATCGCGCGGGAAACCGACACAGGATGGCCGTTGTATTTATGCCAGGTATCCGGATTGTGGCAGTACAGGCAGCGCAGAGGACAGCCCGTCAAAAAACCCACAAAGCGTAATCCCGGGCCATCCACCGTGCTACCCACTTCCCACGAGTGCACGTATCCGGTTACATCGTCCTCCTCCTGAACCTCCTCGATATCTCCGGGATGCACCGCGAAGTAATCGCGCGCGGCCTTGCTCTCCGCTGCCCCCTTGCGAGTGACGTGAAGATCGTAGCGGCTGCCGATGACTGGCTGGCTCATGTAATTCCTCCTACATGGTGCCGTGGAACGTGCGATTGATCACGTCAAGTTGTTGTTCTTTGGAGAGCTTGACGAAGTTGACCGCGTATCCCGATACCCGAACCGTGAGCTGAGGATAGTTCTCAGGGTGCTTCATCGCGTCCTGAAGCATCTCCCGGTTCAACACGTTGATGTTGACGTGGAAGCCACCGCTCGAAAAATATGCGTCGAGCACGCCGGTACCGCGGGCGATGCGATCACTTTCGCTGCCCAGTGCGCTGGGCACAACCGACAAAGTAAGCGAGATACCATCTTCCGCGTCCTCGTACGGAATCTTGGCGACCGACATCAGGGCGGCGAGCGCGCCATGGGTGTCCCGTCCGTTCGACGGATTGGCCCCAGGTGCGAAGGCTGCCCCCTTCTTGCGACCATCAGGAGTGTTCCCCGTTGCCTTGCCATAAACCACATTGGAAGTGATGGTGAGTACCGATTGAGTGTGGACGGCACTGCGGTAGCTGGGGTACTTGCGGATTTTCGTCATCATCATCGAGACGAGCATGCGAGCGATGTCGTCTACACGGTCGTCATTGTTGCCAAAGCAGGGAAATTCTCCCTCAGTCTCAAAGTCAACCATAATTCCACGCTCGTCGCGCACCGGCTTTACTCTCGCGTACTTGATCGCAGAAAGGCTGTCGGCCGCATGGGAGAGGCCAGCGATCCCGCAAGCAAGCGTGCGCAGTACATCGCGGTCGTGCAGCGCCATCTCAATTGCTTCATAGCAATACTTGTCATGCATGTAGTGGATGACGTTAAGCGCATTTACATAGGTCTTGGCTAGCCAATCCAGAGTCTTTTCGAGACGATCCATTACTTCGTCGTAGTCCAACACATCAGCCGTGATTGGCTGAAGCTTAGGTGCCACCTGCTTACCGCTCACCTCGTCCCGTCCACCGTTCAACGCGTATAAGAGCACCTTGGGTAAATTCACGCGCGCTCCGAAGAATTGCATCTGTTTGCCAACCCGCATCGCTGAAACGCAGCAAGCGATGGCGCAGTCGTCACCCCATTTGGGCCGCATCAGGTCGTCGGATTCGTACTGGATAGAACTGGTATCAATCGAGGTCTTCACCGCAAAGCGCTTAAAGCCATCGGGGAGCCGCGGGGACCAGAGTACTGTCAAGTTGGGTTCGGGAGCGGGTCCGAGGTTGTACAGGGTGTGCAGCATACGGAACGAGGTCTTGGTGACCAGCGTTCGTCCGTCCTCGCCAATCCCACCCAAAGACTCTGTGACCCAGACCGGGTCGCCAGAGAAGAGCTGGTTGTATTCGGGAGCGCGCAGAAAGCGCACAATGCGCCACTTGATCACCAGATCGTCGATGATCTCCTGGGCTTGGCTCTCAGTCAGGGTACCCTCGCGCATGTCGCGCTCAAAGTAAATGTCCCAGAAGGTGGAAAGCCGACCTGCCGACATGGCTGCACCGTTCTGTTGCTTGATGGCAGCAAGGTAGCCAAAGTAGGTCCACTGCACTGCCTCGCGTGCATTGCTGGCCGGAGCAGAGATGTCATAGCCGTAGCGCGATCCCATCTCCTTCAACTCCTGGAGCGAGCGGATCTGTTCCGCGAGTTCCTCGCGCAAGCGGATCACATCCTCGGTCGCGTGGTAATCGTCCAACTCACGCTTCTCGCGCTGCTTGTCGGCAAGGAGAAAATCCACTCCGTAGAGCGCGATTCGTCGATAGTCGCCGATAATGCGGCCGCGGCCGTAGGCATCCGGTAGTCCTGTGATCACGTGAGCCGAGCGCGCTTTCCTGATGTCCTCCGTGTAAGCATCGAATACCCCATCGTTGTGTGTCTTGCGGTACTTGGTGAAGATTTCACGGAGGCGCGGGTCCGGTTCGTAACCGTAGCCCTCCAGGCTGGCCGCAACTACTCGCCAGCCACCAAAGGGCATGATCGCGCGTTTGAGGGGCGCATCGGTCTGGAGACCGACAATGATCTCGCTGTCCCTGTCAATGTAACCGGGCGCATGCGCCAGGATGCTGGAAGGAACCTGGTCGACGTCCAGGATGCCCTTCTCACGTTCTTTCGCGAATAGTGGCTGTAGCGTCTTCCATATTCCGAGCGTGCGCGGGGTGGGCCCCTGTAGAAAGGTATGGTCTCCCTCATAGGGAGTGTAGTTACGCTGGATGAACTCCCGGACATTGACGCATCTCTGCCACATGCCTGGGGTGAATCCACGCCACCCAATCTCTGCTCGGTCTTCAACGAATACCGGACTGGCGGCCATGCTCTCCTCCTTAGACTCTTTGAAAATTAAGCGGCTGCGACTGCAGGTCCAATGACCCGCCGAGTGTGGCGCGCGATCATGAGTTCTTCGTTTGTCGGGATGGTCCATACCGAAACTGGGCTTGATTTGGTGCTGATGCGAGCACCGCCCGTGTTATTAGCGGCAACGTCGAGTTCCACTCCAAGCCAGCTGGCGCCACGACAAACCCGTTCGCGAATCACCGCCGAGTTCTCGCCGATGCCACCTGTGAAGACGACCGCGTCGAGGCCGCCGATCGCGGCAGCCAGGGAGCCAAGCTCACGCCCAATGCGATAGATGAAGAGATCGACTGCCAATTGGGCACGTGGTTGCGGGCTCGCCAGCAGGGTGCGCATGTCGCTCGAAATTCCAGAAACCCCGAGCAGCCCCGATTGCTGGTAAATGAGCCTCTCAATGGCGTGTGGATCCAGCTTAAGCTCATTGAGAAGGTAGAGAATCACGCCAGGATCGATCGAGCCGCAACGTGTACCCATGGGTAGGCCGTCCGCTGCCGTGAAACCCATGGTGGTTGCTACGCTCTTGCATGCGCGTAGAGCGCACATGCTGGCTCCGTTTCCCAAGTGCGCGATTACGACCCGACCCAGGGCAGCGTTTCGGTCGAAGTCGGGTAGCACACCGGCTATGTACTCGTAGGACAATCCATGGAAGCCATAACGGCGCACCCCATGGTCAGTAATCGAGGCCGGCAATGCGAATGCCTGCGCAACCTCTTCCTGGGAAGAGTGGAAAGCAGTGTCGAAGCACGCGACCTGAGGCAATTCCGGCCGTCGCTGGTTGAGCAAACGAATCGGCACCAGGTTGTGAGGTTGGTGCAGCGGAGCCAGCGGTATGTATCTCTCGAGTGTGCCGATTATATGAGGACTGACTAGCGTCGGTGAGGAGAACTCACGGCCCCCGTGTACGACCCGGTGCCCCACGGCGATCAGGCGATTGTGTTCACGCTGGCCGCTCAGGAATTCAGTAAGGTAGGCAACGGCGCCTTCATGACCAAGTCGCTCGCCGTCGCCCCACTTGTGCGCACCGATGACCGTCCCTGCAAAGTCTTTCGCGATGAATCGAGGCGAACTGTAAAGACCTTCAACTTGTCCGCGAAACTTAAGTTCAACCTGATCTCCACGTTCGACAAACACCGAGAACTTGAGGCTAGAAGAACCGGAATTCAAGACCAAAATTACATCGTCCATTGGGTCACCTGTTCGCGGCATAGCTCCGGCATGAACTTATGCCGCGTGCACTATCGCTTGAGTCGAGCTTTCACGATGAGCATTGGCAACAAGCGCCGCCACTGCGCACGAAGCCAACCGGGTCATCACCGAGTCGGCGCGGCTGGTCAGGATGATCGGCACACGCGCACCGAGCACGATGCCTGCAGCGTCTGCGTCCGCCAGGAACGACAAGCTCTTTGCAAGCATGTTGCCGGCTTCAAGGTCAGGGACTATAAGGATGTCGGCCCGACCGGCCACTGGGGATTCGATTTTTTTGATCTTTGCCGCATTCAGGTTGATTGCGTTATCAAGCGCGAGGGGACCGTCGAGGACGCCACCCGTGATCTGGCCCCGGTCTGCCATCTTGCACAGCGCGGCGGCTTCGATGGTTGACTGCACCTTTGGATTCACCGTTTCCATAGCCGACAGAATCGCTACCTTGGGCTGCGACTTGCCCAGCGCGTGTGCTAGATCAATCGCGTTCTGGGTGATGTGGACCTTGTCCTCGAGCGTCGGAAAAATATTCACAGCGGCATCGGTAATGATGATTGCCTGCTCAAGGCTCGGTACATCCATCACAAAGCAATGGCTGATCCGGCGCGCGGTCCTGAGACCCGTGTCGCGTGCCACCACCGCGCCCATCAATTCATCCGTGTGGAGGCTGCCCTTCATCAGCATTTCGGCCTTGCCTTCCCGGACAAGCCGAACGGCCGCATCCGCGGCGGCTTGGCTATGAGGCGTGTCAACCAGTTCGTAGCGCGATATGTCAATGCCGGATTGCCTCGCGACAGCCTGGATTTTTGCACGCGGCCCGACCAGGATCGGCGTGAGGAGGCCAAGATCGGCGGCCTCGATGGCGCCCCTGAGCGAGGTCTCGTCGCATGGATGGGCGACCGCGGTTGGTGTGGGCGCCAACATCTTGCAGCGCTCGAGTAGCCGCTCGTATTTCGCGTGCTTCGTTTCCATAGCCAACTCCGTAAAGTTTGTACCTCAGCTACAAGCCGCATTCGAATCGGCAATGCGACAGCGACCTGACACACCGGCCCCGACAGGTCGTGAACCTTGAAGCGTCTCTATCTTCAGCAGAATCGGTTTGGCTGTAAGCTGCTAAAACTAACAGTGCGCAGGTGCACGAGAATTCCTCCGCGGGACTCGTGGACTAGAGTCGCGCAGGTAGTCCGATCGCCATTACTGGATTTATCCTCGGTGCTGTTGTCGTTCGACAGGTGAACCCAATTTCGCGCAAGGTCAATCGACCAGCTTCCTTATTCGTGTAGCGCAGCCAGTGACATTGCGGGGAAAGCGATGCGAGTGCGCTTGCGATTCAAGCCACCCGCATCGATCGCACGGAATTCGCGAGAACTGGCGAGGCGCGGTTGCGGCGTCACTACGATCCGAGGTTCAGGCCAAATCTGGAGTGTTACGCGCGATTTGCCGGGGGACACATCGGGAAGACAATCGTGTTTCGTGCTGTTCCTTGAACGCCATCTAGCGCGTCCGTGTTCTTGTATCTGTCAGATTTAGGTTTAGCCATCCCGCTTTCAGGTGGTGGTCATCGTCAGAAATACCCCGAGGTCGACGTCAATACGGCGCGATCTCGGTACAACCCGGTACAATTGAGGCGAGAAAAAAGGGCGGCTTTCTGGCTCCGAAGCGACACCAGATGAAGTACTTAGATTTTGCCTCCTCTTGGTTCGGGACCAGGGGCTCGGAGGTTTAAATCTTCTCTCCCCGACCAATCTTCCGCAAACTAACTCAAACCTACGGCATGGGATCTTCAAATGCTAGCCGGGACAGCCGAGTTGGCTGTCCCGACGGGGGGGCGAGAGTTCTTTGCAGGCGACTCTCTGCGATGCTCAAAAGCTGTATTTCAGAGCAAACTGAATCTGGCGCATGGGGATTGCGAGGGATGTAATCTGGCCTGCAACTCCCGGACCGTCATCGATGAAGTTATCGGGCTGCGCAAAATTCGGATGGTTGAACGCGTTGAAGAATTCCGTACGGAATTCGAGTCGCTGCCTTTCGGTGATAGTGAATTCTTTCCGCAGTGAACCATCAAACACATTCTGTCCTGGACCGATCAGGCTGTTTCGTCCGGCATTCCCGAAGTAAAACAGATTTTCATCGGGCTGCTCATACGCGCCTACGTCGAACCATTGAGCGACGGTCCGCTGCTCGCGCGGCAGATTCCCGTTCCTGATCTGATTGGGACGAATCGGTACTTGGGCTCCGGTATTGGATTGGTCGATGCTGCCAATCCATGGAGAAAACGGAAAACCGCTCGCCAGCGTGTAGATGCCACCGACGTGCCACCCGCCCAACACCGCATTCAGGGCACGATTCCCGACATTCGAATGGCTTCCTCCAAATGGGATTTCGTAGTCGAAGCTGAGCACCCAACGCAGATGCTGATCGAAGTCCGCGGGGCCACGTTCCACCGCCGTGCCATAGCTGTTCTGGGGGAATGGCGTCGCGCAGCAGATCTCGGGAAGATCGTTGATTGCCCTGCTGAAGGTGAAGGCGCTGAGGAGATACAACCCGTGACTCAGGTGCTTTTCGGCCTTGACTTGAAGCGAATTGTAGTTCGAACTGCCGGTGTTCTGGATGGAAGTGAAGGGGCCGAGCAGAGGATAGGGCCTTCGGGATTGCACATCGCCGGGTCCAGGAGTTGGGACCTGGTTCCGGTCGGTCACAACCTGCAGACGGGTGCCTTTCGAGCCGGCATACGCGACCTCGAGGCTGATGGCTCCTGGCAATGCCCGTTGCACCGCCAGATTCCAGCTTTGGTAATAGGGTGTATGAAGATTGGGATCCACACTCGTGACACTAGGATTGACTGCCTGGTTGGGGTTAAGTGATGGGAACCCTTGTGAGACAGTGATCACGATGTTGCTCGGGTCGTTTATAAAGCTGGGCTCGTAAAAGAAGGGCAGGTTGTAGGCTAATTGCAGTGGTGCCGCCGTCCGAATCTCTTGCCCGCTGAAGAAAATTCCATAAGCGCCCCGAATAACCGTATCCGCATTGGCCGTCGGGGTGAAGGCAAATCCAATGCGAGGAGCAAGGTTTGCCTTGTCAGCGTTGACCAGCGCGCGGGAAGCTCCGTTCGTCGCGGCCTGAATCAGAGTTCCCGTCGCGTAGTCGAAGTTGCTTTGGCGATTGCTGACCTCGATGATGGGAGAGAAATAGTCGTAACGAAGACCCAAATTGAGAGTCAGGCGCCTGGTGACTTTCCAGTCGTCTTGTACAAACAGTGCCGGAACATGTTGGCGATTGCCCATTTCGATTACCGTCGAAATGTTGGCTCGGCTGGGCAATCCAACCAGCATGTCAGCCAGACTACTGCCGGTGAATTGGCCACTGAAGCTAAATTGTCCGCGCGGAGCAGCTTCCTGGGAGATGTTGAACTGGCTCCAGCGAATTTCTCCACCGAACTTCAGAGTATGCACGCCGCGCACCAGCGTGAGCACGTCATTGATCTGACGCTCTTGACTGGCCAGAATCGTGGGAGCAAATCTCGGATCTCCGACGCGCCGATAGCCCGACGGGGAGAATAAGGTGAGACCGTTCACCCGCGGGTCATTGGGTGCTCCGGGAACCTGAAGTTCGGGGGGCGGGAAAGAAGTTCCATTCGGAGGAACGCCACGGCGAACGTGTACATAGTTGAAGCCCACACGTACCTCGTTAATGGTCCTGGGAGTGAAAGCTCTGGTGTAGCCTAACGAGGCGCCCTTCGTATCCTCAAATCCGTTTCCAGTGCTGGAATCGCCACCATTCGCAAGACCTGGCAACGGGGCGGGGCGAACGTCGGTCCTGCCGCTCATCGAATAACGCAGGAAGAACTGGTCGCGCTGTGATGGGTTGTAGTCCAATCTTCCGTCGCCCTGATCGATGCGATCCTGTTCAATGGGGGAGGCGACAAAGAAAGCGTTGTGGTTGGTTTCGTCAATCACGTTTGGATCTGGGTACAGATTCAGGAAGGCTTGGCTGATGGGATCGATTTGCCCGGAGGGAATCTTGTTTCCCGAAAAAGGTACGCCAGTCGAGGGATCACTGATGGTGGGTTCCCACGCAGCAGAGAAGTCACCTTGACGCTCCTCCGGGAACGGCACCACCGACGTATATGTCAATGGCCTCCGAATGATCGTTGCCTGATAGTCGCCGAACCAGAACAGCTTGTCTTTCACGATCGGTCCGCCGAGGGTCCCTCCAAATTGATTTTCCTTAAACGAAGCTTTCTTATCCGTCGGCAGTTCGAAGTAGTCGCGCGTATCCAGCGCCGAGTTGCGGAAGAACTCGAATACATTTCCGTGATACTGGTTTGTCCCCGACTTAGTGATCGCGTTGACGACGGCCCCTGCACTGCGGCCGAACTCCGCCGAATAGGTGTTGGTCTGCAGCTTGAATTCCTGGATCGCATCGACGTTCGTGCGCAGCACTACTCCACCGTTGTCGTTGGAGTTGTTGTCGAGACCGTCAAGCAGGAAGTTGTTTAGTGTGCCGCGCGTGCCGTTGGCGACGAAGCTGTTCTGGCCGCCAGTGCTGCTGCCGCCGGTGTTGCCGTTCGTTCCTGAACTGGTGCGCACCACGCCCGTGGTCAACGTGGCTAACTGGATATAATCGCGGCCGTTCAGCGGGAGTTGCGTCATCTCCTTGGTCGAAACGACTTCGCCCAGAGAAGAAGTGTCCGTTTGGATGGTCGGAGTTTCCGCTGTTACTTCGACTTTTTCCGAAACCAATCCGACCGCCATGGCAAAGTCGATGCGCACGCGGTCCTGTACCTGCACCACAATCGTTCCGCGCGTCTCGGTTTTAAAGCCTGGAGCCGCCGCCGTGATTTTGTAGTTGCCGGGCCGGAGAGGAGGAGAAGCATAGTTTCCCGCACCGTCAGTCTGCGTCTTGGTTGTCGTGTTGGTTCCGGCCTCGACGAACGTAACGCTCGCGGCCGGAACTCCCGCGCCCTGAGCATCGCGCACACTTCCGGCAATCATGCCGGTGTCCACTTGCGCGAACACGGCTGGCAACGTCAGCGACCAAACGAGCAGGCACAGCAAAATCCGTCTCTGCTTCATATTCCCCCCTCAAGCTCGTCCCGAAGGAAACGCGCAAAGAATTAGAACACAAAGAGAAAGAAAAAGAAAGCAAAGAGCTCAATAAAAGCAGTTAATGCAAAGCAAAATCTATGCTAGTGAAGCCAAGCATCGCCGAAGGAAAGAAAGAACGGCAGGCGGGCTCCAATTTCCGCTAAACGATTAGAAATCTTGGAGTTGAGCATCCCGTCCCGCTGGGCTGAGAACCGCGCACGCCGATATCTCTGAATGATGCTGCCGAGGCCTGTGCTACGATATGGCCTTGTTTCGGACCCTTTTGCTTATGCTCATCAGCCCGGCTCGTCGAATTAGCATTTCCATTCCGACGGAATCGACCGCCTGGGTTGAATGGGGAACGATGAGCTAGCTCAGTTAGCAATTACTCAAAGTTCTGATCGCCCCACCATCAGAGGCACTGGATGGTGGGTTTTGGTTTTTGCAGCAAGCGCAACTGCAGCGACGCTCGATCTCAAATGTTTCAGGATTAACGGTCAAACATGTCCAACGCTGAAGTCAGCCTGAACAGTATCCACGAAGCGCGCAACCGCATTGCGGGTGCCGTCTACTTTTCGCCGTGTCCGTTGTCGCCGAGTGTTTCCGAGATGAGCGGCCAGCCCGTCTACCTGAAGCTCGAGAACCTGCAGCGCACGGGATCGTTCAAAGAACGCGGAGCGCTCAACAAGATCCTTACACTCAGCGCTCACGACAAAGAGAGGGGTGTAATTGCCGCCAGCGCAGGCAACCATGCGCAGGGTGTCGCCTTTCATGCGCAGGCCAACGGGATCGCCGCCAAGATCGTGATGCCGGTGATGACGCCGCTGGTCAAAGTGAATGCGACCAAGGGCTACGGAGCGCATGTCATTCTGCACGGCGATGGTTACGACGAGGCTTACGAGCATGCGCGCGGCCTCGCGGAAAGCGAGCGCCTCACGTTCATCCATCCGTTCGATGACCCCGCGGTGATTTCGGGGCAGGGAACCCTCGGTCTGGAATTGCTGGAACAGGTTCCCGATCTCGAAGCAGTCGTTGTGCCCATCGGTGGGGGTGGCTTGATCAGCGGAATCGCGTGCGCCCTGAAAGAGTCTAAGCCTTCAGTGCGAGTCATTGGAGTGCAGGCTGCGCGCATGCCGTCCATGCTCCAGGCTCTGAAGTCGCATCAACCGACCGTCATTCCCTCGAACCCGACTATTGCCGACGGAATTGCCGTTCGCCGGTCCGGCGATCGCACCGTGCCGTTGGTCGAGAAATATGTGGATGACGTAGTGGCGGTGGAAGAAGAAGAAATCGCCAGCGGAATTCTGACGTTGCTGGAGCGCGAGAAGATGTTGGCCGAAGGTGCCGGGGCGGCGGCGGTCGCAGCGCTTCTCCATCGCAAGGCCAAGCTTAAGAATAAGAAGACCGTAGCTTTGGTTTGCGGCGGAAATATCGATGTGACTCTCCTGTCGAGAATCATCCAGCGTGGCCTTGTGAAAGACGCGCGCCTCGTCCGGCTGCAGATCCACTTGTCGGACCGCCCGGGGTCTCTGCATCAGCTGACCAAGATCATCGCGGCGCATCACGCGAATATCGTCGAATTGCAATTCGATCGCGCGTATTACGGCGTAAGCCTTGGAGACACGCTGATCGACGTGACGCTGGAGACCCGCGGGAAGGACCAGATTCAGCGAATCCTCGAGGCGCTGGCCGAAGCCGGCTACCGGCACGAGCGCGTGCTTTAGAGAAGTCCTAAAACGCAAGCCGCTTCGCCATGACGACGCAGTTGGTTTATCCTTGCCTCCGCCCGGAGGACATCGTGATTTCCCTTCCCCGAATTCTGCGGCGTTTCTTCGTCTGTTTGACGTGTTCCTTTACCCTCACAATGGTCGCGCAGTCTGTAGATCCCCAGCTGTATCAGGGGATGCGCTGGCGCATGATCGGCCCATTTCGCGGCGGACGCACGGTGGCCATCACCGGCATTCCCGGCAAGCAGAATGTGTTTTACATGGCGCCCAACAATGGCGGCGTCTGGAAGACCACTGACTCTGGACACACGTGGACTCCCATCTTCGACGATCAACCGACCGGATCCATCGGGGCTTTGGCCATAGCGTCTTCAAATCCTGAAATCATCTACGTAGGTAGCGGCGAAGGACTGCGCCGGCCCGATCTCTCGGTGGGAGATGGAATCTACAAATCCAGCGACGCCGGGAAGACTTGGCAGCACCTTGGACTACGCGACGCGCAGCAAATCGGCTCCGTCCTCGTCGACCCGCATGATCCAAATCGCCTGTTCGTCGCGGCCGTGGGACATCCGTACGGTCCGAATGCCGAGCGAGGGATTTATCGCTCGCTCGATGGCGGGCAATCCTTCGAAAAAGTGCTTTCCAAGAACGATGATGTCGGGGGCGCCGATCTTGAGTTCGACCCACGCAATCCGCAAACGGTCTACGCTGTGCTGTGGGCTTCGCGTCGTCCGCCGTGGACGACCGGCAACTCCTACGGCGCGGCCGGGAGTGGGCTCTACAAATCGGAGGACGGCGGGAAAACGTGGCGCGAACTTGCCCATGGGTTGCCCTCGGGGAGCGACCTTGGCCGGATCGGCATCGCCATCGCACCCAGCGATCCGAAACGCATGTACGCGATGGTGCAGTCGGAACGCGCCGGCGGCGTTTACCGTTCCGACGACGCAGGTGAGAACTGGACACGGGTGAATTCCGAGGAACGCGTCTGCGGACGCGGCGATGATTTCGCATTCATCCGGGTTCATCCCAATGAGCCGGACACGGTCTTTGTACCGAACACTTCGACTTATCGTTCCACTAATGGCGGCAAGAACTTCACCGCGATCAAAGGCGCGCCGGGCGGAGACGACTATCACACCGTCTGGATCAATCCGGAGAATCCGCAGATCATCGCGCTCGCCAGCGACCAGGGTGCGACCATTAGCGTAAACAACGGCGCGACCTGGAGTTCCTGGTACAACCAGCCGACCGCGCAGTTCTACCACGTCATCACCGACAATCGGTTCCCTTACTGGGTGTACGGCGGACAGCAGGAAAGCGGAAGTGCGGGCATCGCAAGCCGCAGTGACTTCGGCGAGATCACGTTTCGCGATTGGTACCCAGTGGGCGTAGAAGAATACGGATATGTCGCACCCGATCCCCTCGATCCCAACATCATTTACGGTGGCAAGGTCACGAAGTTCAACCGCACTACCGGTCAGACGCAGGATGTCTCACCAGTGGTGTTGCGCACTGGCAAGTATCGGTTTAACCGTACCGCCCCCTTGATCTTCTCGGTGGCCGACCCGCACGCGCTCTATCTCGGTTCGAACGTGATATTCAAAACGACCGACGGAGGCAATAGCTGGCAGACTATCAGTCCCGATCTCACGCGCGAGGATCCCGACGTGCCTGCGACGCTGGGCCCTTTCGTTGGAGCCGATCCCGCGAAGGGCAAGCATCGCGGAGTGATCTACGCGATTGCTCCCTCACCTCGTGACAAGAGCGTCATCTGGGCAGGCACGGATGATGGGCTCATTCACATCACGCGCGATGCGGGCAAGTCGTGGCAGAGCATCTCTCCCCCGGGTCTGACGCCATGGACCAAGATTGCGCAACTTGACGCGTCCCACTTCGACCCGAATACCGTGTATGCCGCTGTCAACCGATTTCGCCTCGATGATCTGCGGCCCTACATTTACCGCACGCACGACGGCGGCAAAACCTGGCAGGCGATCACCGCTGGAATCGCTGATAACGAGCCCGTGAACAGCGTGCGCGAAGATCCTGTGCGCAAGGGGTTGCTGTTCGCGGGTACGGAAAGGACGGTCTATTTCTCCATCGATGACGGCGACCACTGGCAGTCCCTGAAGTTGAATCTTCCGGCCAGCTCGATGCGCGACCTCGTCGTCCACGGCGACGACGTTGTCGTCGGTACGCACGGCCGTTCGTTCTGGATTCTCGACAACGTCACGCCGCTGCGGCAAATGAACGCGGAAGTCGCCGGGGCGGCCGCTCATCTGTTCGCGCCGCAACTCACCTATCGCGTTCGCAGGAACAACGGTACCGACACCCCGCTTCCACCAGAGATTCCAGCGGGGCAGAATCCGCCCGACGGCGCCATGATCGATTACTGGTTGAAGTCCGCAGGTTCCGGCGAAGTGGTTCTGGAAATTTCCGATTCCGCCGGAAAACTGGTGCGCAAATTCTCCAGTGCCGACAAGCCGGATGTTCTCGAAGCGAAAGACATTAATGTACCGACCTATTGGATTCGCCCGGAGCGCAAGCTCTCGACCGAGGCCGGCATGCATCGTTTCGTGTGGGACATGCACTATCCGCCGCCGGCGGCTCTCGATCGCGACTACCCGATCTCGGCGATTTTCGGCGACACGCCTCTCTACCCGCTGGGAGCCACGATCTTGCCGGGAACGTACTCAGCCAAACTGACGGTAAACGGGCAGAGCTATACGCAGCCACTCACCATCAAGATGGATCCGCGGGTCAAAACCTCTGCTGCCGATCTCAAGGCACAATTTGATCTAGAGACAAAAATCGTCGAAGCGATGCAGCGCGACGTCGATGCGCTCAAGCAGGTCCAGAAACTCCGGAAAGCGCTAAAGGAGGTTCCCCCGTCAGCGGCCGCCAATCTGCAAGTTCAAATTGCCGAGCTGGATAAAAAAGCAGCGGACGCGGAAGGATCGGCGGGCGGATATGGCGCGCAGTACCTGAGCACGCCGGCAGGCAGAGGGCTTGGGCGACTGAACAGCGGCTTGGCGTCCCTCCTTGCGATCGTGGACTCAGCCGATGCCGCGCCGACCTCCCAGGCAACGGCCACGTTCGCGGAAGTTCAGCGCGCACTCGATGAGCAGCTGGCTAAATGGACGGAACTGCGCAGCAAAGATATCCCGGCGCTGAATCAGCAATTAAAGCAAGCGGGAGCCGCGGAGATCGACGTCTCGGTAAACGCGGACCAGAAAATAGTCGGGTTTGGGCAGGTGACAAGCGAGGCCGAGCCCTAGGCGCTCTTCTTTTCGTGCGCGCGCAGAATTGCGTAAGTTGCGTCCTCGATGCGACTCAGCACGGTGCCGCTGCGAGGAAGAGCGCGGCGCTCCGGAGGTTTCTTTACGAGGTCGATTTCGAAGGGAAGGCGCAGATCGGTTTCGCGCAGGTCGGCCATAGGGTCGTCACCAGACACGACATTCTGCGGATGTTTCGGCTTTATGGGAATTGCCGGACTTGATTCCCCGTCTCGAAGCTACGGGGCGGCAGGCAGCCCGCGCTCGGCAAGGTAGCGGCCCAATGCATCCTGCCAGGTAGGCAATTCGAGCCCGTACTGCTCCAGGCTGCGCGAAGACAAGACGGAGTATTCCGGCCGCTTCGCCGGACGAACAAACTTGTCGCTCGATGTCGGTCGCACGCGGGTCGTCAATTGCGCTTCCCCGACAATCTCTGTGGCGAAGTCGAACCAGGTGCAGTCGCCGCGATTCGTCGCATGGATGACCCCGCGTGCGTCTTTCCGGCAGAGCTGCATGATGGTGCGGGCCACGTCCACCGTGTAAGTCGGCGAACCTCGCTGATCGTTGACGACGTCGAGTTCCGCTCGAGTCGCAGCCAGTCGCAGAATTGTGTCGGGGAAGCATTTGCCGCCGACTCCAAATACCCACGAAGTCCGCAGAATGCAAAACTCCGGTTGGGCGGCGCGGATCTCAGCTTCTGCAGCGGCTTTGGATTTGCCGTAAACCGTATGGGGAGAGATCGGGTCGTCGATTTCGTAGGGCGTGCGCTTGGTGCCATCGAAAACATAGTCAGTGCTTAAAAAAAGAAGTCGGACGTTCTCCTGCGCACACACTTTCGCCACGTTTGCCGCACCGTGGCTGTTCACATCGAAGGCCAGCTGCGAATGAGTTTCGCATCCGTCAACGTCGGTGTAGGCAGCCGCTAAAACGACCCACCCCGGGTGGTGCCGCCGAATCGCTTCTGTCACTCGCTCTTGCGAGCGGATATCAACGTCTTTTGAGCCTAGGCCCACCACTTCATCGCCCTGCCATATCTGCATTAGCGCTCTGCCAAGCAGGCCAGTGGCTCCGAAAATCGTGATTCGCATGGAAGCGGCTTCCTATTCGAACTTCTCTGCGTCGTGGAATGGCGTGCCGTGCTGATCCTTCTCGGAAACAATCGGTTTGTCCGACAGCTGCCAATCGATCTTCAGATCCGGATCGTTCCACGCGACCGTACGCTCGGCCTCCGGGAAATAATAATCGGTGGCTTTGTAGAGCACGTGCGCGTTTTCAGAGACCACGCGGAAGCCATGCGCAAATCCGGGCGGTATCCAAAGCATGTGTTTGTTTTCGCCTGACAGCGGCACCGCACTCCACTGTCCAAACGTCGAAGAGCTTCGGCGCAAGTCGACGATCACGTCGAGTATCTCGCCCACGATAACGCGCACAAGTTTTCCTTGGACTTGCCGTACTTGGTAGTGGAGTCCGCGCACAACGTTGCGGGCGGATAGGGACTGATTGTCTTGCACGAAATGTTCTCGAATGCCTGCGTCGGCGAGGACACGTTCGTTGTAGCTCTCCAGGAAAAAGCCGCGCGCATCGCCGAAGACCTTGGGCTCCAGTACAAGCACATCCTTCAGCGGTTGGCTTATGATTTTCATGCGGTGAATTCTGATGCCTAGAAGACTTTGTCGCGGAGTAACTGGAGAAGGTATTCGCCGTATCCGTTCTTCATGGAGCGGCCCGCGGCCTCGAGTTGATCCGCAGAGATGTAGCCTGAGCGGAACGCGATTTCCTCGGGGCACGCCACCATCAATCCCTGGCGCTTTTCAATTGCCTGGATGTAGAGCGAGGCGTCCATCAACGACTCGTGCGTTCCGGTATCGAGCCAGGCCATTCCGCGTCCCATGACCATCACATCAAGTTCGCCCCGCTCAAGATACGTTTTGTTGACATCGGTGATCTCGAGTTCTCCACGCGCGGAAGGCTTCAGAGACTTTGCAATCGTTACCACTTGGTTGTCGTAGAAATACAATCCTGTGATGGCGTAGCGCGATTTTGGTTTCTTGGGTTTCTCTTCGACGCTCAGGGCGCGCCCGGTGTTGTCGAACTCCACCACTCCGTAGCGTTCCGGATCGAATACCGGGTACGCGAACACGCGAGCGCCCTTGGTCTTTTCAGTGGCAGAGCGCAGGTCCTTCGCCAGATCGTGGCCATAAAAGATGTTGTCTCCAAGCACCAATGCGCAAGGGTTCCCGCTGATGAATTCTTCACCCACCAGAAATGCTTGCGCAATACCTTCGGGCCTGGGCTGAACCGCATACTCGATTCGGACGCCGTACTGGTGCCCATCGCCCAGCAACTGTTCAAACCTCGGGGTATCTTCAGGAGTTGAGATGATCAGGATGTGACGAATACCCGCCAGCATCAGCGTGCAAAGCGGGTAGTAAATCATGGGCTTGTTGTAAATCGGCAGCAGGCTTTTACATGTGCCCTGCGTTACGGGATACAGACGAGTGCCCGAACCACCCGCCAGAATGATTCCCTTGTATCGCGGACGATCCCCGCTAGCCGTTGCCATGATGGGCGTGATTCCTCTGCTTGCTAAACCGTCCGAGCGCTTGCGTCGCGGGTGGCACACTGCGTTTCCATCCACTGCCGGTACGCGCCGCTGGTCACTTCCTTCGTCCAGTCGTCGTTTTCGAGGTACCAGAAGATTGTTTTGCGTATGCCGCTCTCAAACGTCTCCCGCGGATGCCACTGCAAGTCTTTTTCGATTTTGCGCGCGTCGATTGCGTAGCGCCGATCGTGTCCGGGACGGTCGGTTACGAAGCTGATGAGATTGCGATGCGGCACGACCGGGTCTTTCGGGCAAAATTCATCGAGCAGAGAGCAAATGGTCTCCACGATTTCCAGATTCGTTTTCTCGTTCCAGCCCCCGACGTTGTAAGTCGAGCCGGCTCGGCCGTGGGCGAGCACGGTGCGCAAAGCCTCGCAATGATCGCCGACATACAACCAATCACGCACGTTCTTGCCGTCGCCGTAGATCGGCAAGGGCTTTCCGGACCGCGCATTGTGAATCATCAGCGGAATCAGTTTCTCGGGAAATTGGAACGGTCCGTAGTTGTTGGAGCAATTCGTCGTCAGCGTCGGCAATTGATACGTGTGGTGATAGGCGCGGACCAGATGGTCTGCGGCAGCCTTCGATGCCGAGTATGGGCTGTTCGGAGCGTAAGCTGTGAGTTCGGTGAACGCCGGGTCGTGGGCGCCAAGCGATCCGTATACTTCGTCGGTCGACACCTGCAAAAAACGGAATGACTCTTGAGCGCTCGCGTTCAGCTTCGACCAGTAGGCGCGCGCTTCTTCCAACAGGCTGAAAGTGCCGCCGACGTTGGTGCGCACGAAATCATCTGGTCCGAGGATGGATCGATCCACGTGGCTCTCCGCCGCAAAATGAAGAATGGCGCGAGGCTTGTGGGCGAGCAGACACTCCGCAACCAGCTTGCGGTCGCCGATGTCTCCCTTCACGAACGTATAGCGAGGATTTGAAAAGATCCGTTCAAGATTCCGCGGATTCCCAGCGTACGTGAGCTTGTCCAGGTTTACGACCCGGCCCTCTCCGCGTTCCATCCACTGCAAGATGAAGTTGGAGCCGATAAATCCCGCTCCACCGGTGACCAAGATCGTATTCTCCACGCTGAGTCAGACGCCCCTTTCCAGGCGCAAACACCTGGAGACCCGGGATCCAAGGATCGCCGGGCCTGTCCAACACGACTAACCGATTGTAATTGAAAAGTCGCGGGTCGTTGGGCGCCAGGGCGATTGCAAATTCATCCGGCCACTAGGCGGAAATTTCGGCACCAACCCTATGCGATGGTGCCGCATCGGGCTTGCAGCCTAGCATTTCGAAATAGGCAGCCTCAATCTCCTTTGTGATCTTGGGCCAGAGATATTGCTCCTCAATGCGCTTTCGGGCGGCGCGTCCTGCATCTGCTCGCAGCGAATCTGCTGGGATGAGGAGAGCCAGCCTGCGGGTCAAGTCTGCGACATCGCCGCGTCGGAAGGTGAAGCCGGTGCCGTCCATGAGTTCGAGGTTCTCGGGAATGTCGCTGACCAGAACACACAGACCCGCCCCCATGGCCTCAAGCAGGGCGAGCGAGAGTCCTTGCAGGTCGGAAGGAAGTACGAACAGCATGGCATTCGTCAGGAGTTCGTCGAAGGTATCTCCGGAAACATAGTCCAGCAATACGATGCGATCGCGGGCATGTCGAACGAAGTTTTTGCGAGTAGGGATCGGACGAACGGCCGCCTCCCGCTAGCACCAACCTGACTGGAGTGTCGATCTGCTCGAAGGCTTCAATCGACAGGTGGCAGTTCTTCTCCGGAGAAAATCTTCCAAGAAACAGTACGTATTTTCCTGACTCCAGCCCCATTTCGTTGATTCTCGCGGCCGATTGCTTGTCACGCAAGATGGCGCCGTTGGCCACGTAGCGCGTTCTCGCGCCGTAGTGCTCGCGATAGTGGGACCTCAATGTCCTGGACACGACCGTGGTTTCATTCGCAAAACGTACGGCCGCATATTCTCCGAAGCGAAGCACGGACGACGCGATGGTGCCCCACTTCTTGCGCCGCCAGTCCAGACCCTGCACGGTAACCGCCGTCTTCTTGCCGGCAAGCCGCGGGATGAACGAAAACAATGCGGGGCCGAGCGGGTGGTAGTGCACGATGTCGTAAGGCTCAGTCAGTGTGTGCAGTGAACTGACCAGCGTATGGAAGAAAGTCTCGAAATGTTTCGAGCGCGGCGAGGGCAAGCGAACCAGTCGCATCCCGTTATGGGTTTCCAGGGGTGGAGTGAAGTGGTTCCGGCAATACACCGTGACATCGTGTCCCGCTGCGGCGAGTCGCCGCCCGACTTCCTCGTAATATCCCTCGATGCCGCTGTACTTTCCGATCACGCCGCGTCCCCCGATGAAAGCGATGCGGACGGGAGTATTGGTCGGTCTCACCGGACTAACGGGTACCACTGATCGTGTTTTGGTCGCGACTAATCGTCGGTACAACGCGGTCATCGCTCGATAGTGGGCGACCGGCGAGTGACGTTCTCGCACGAAGTTGCTTCCCGCCAAGGTGCACCGCGGCCAGACCTGGGCCACCGCCGAGCAGATCCAATTCCTCATCGACATGGTTTCCCGAGTGCCATCGTTGCGTGTCGTGAACGCCAATGGGGAAGTGCTGGTGACTCCCCGGGAGGAGCAGGTAGTAGCCCTGGTGGCTGAGGGACTTTCCAATCGCGAGATCGCCCAGGAACTGGCTCTCAGCGAGCACACCGTCAAAAAGTATCTCTTCCGGATTTTTGAGAAACTTGGTATCTCGACCCGCGTGGAACTTGTACTCTACGCTCTCAATCACGGCGACCACCGCCCTGCTGAATGGTTGCCGGGCACAAATTGATGCAACCCGTTTCGCACTCGCAACTCAACCGCAGTCTGTCTACAATGGGTTAGGTTTCCTAGAACCCACTTGTCAGAACCTTCGACCAACGCATCCCGCCGTTGGACGGTGATCGCCGCCGGCCTGCTTATCCTCGCCATCTCCATGGTCGTCATCTACACGCGTGGCGCGGCATTTCACAGCCCGATCGCCGCCGTAGTACTCGCCGCGATCGGCCTCGCCGCCGTACTCTTTCAGAGGCTGCTGCGCGAGGCTTCGCCCGCCCAGGTGCGGGTGCCGCAGTGGCTTAACCTGATTGGAATCTTCTGTGCCGCGTGCGCTTTGTTCGCCGACCGGCTTCGCTTGGGCGCGAATCTTTATCAGGTGGCCGCGCTCATCGCCGTGGGGTGCTTTGGCATCAGCAGCGTCGTTGTCTTGGATGGAATCAGAAAGAACCGCATCGCCCCGAAGTAGCGACGCGTCCCTTCACACAGAAGCGATTAACGGGAAATCTATCGGAATTCGATGGCGAGCGAAGTCTCAACTTCGACTGGAGCGCCATTCTGGCGATACGGCTCGAACTTCCACCACTGCACCGAATCCAGCGCAGAGCGAATCAGCGGTTCCGGCCCGCTCACGGGCAGAACTTTGAGGACAGAGCCATCGCGCCCGATCACGGCCGAGACCACCGCAACGCCGCGAATTCTGGGACCGGCCGGCGCCACCGGGTCCACCTTGTGTACCAGCAATCGCTGCATGACTTCAAAGCCGACCGCGGTCGGAGCCTGCGTCGTCACTTCGATGGATCGCCCGGGAACACGCGACTCCAGTTCCTGCCAGCCCTGCTCCCACTGCCACCAGCCCACGCCGGCGGCCACGATCACTGACGCGGCCAGCAGCATGAAAATCTTGCGCTTCAAGTAACGAGGAGTCGTCTCTGAGCGATAAGAGGAATCTGCAAGGAATTTCGGTAGCGGTGCGTCGGCGCGCTGCACAGGCTTGGATGGATTGAGAGTGACCGGTTTCGCGGGCGCCTCGAGCATGGTGCTGCGCCGCGGAACATCCAGCGTCCAAGCGCCCAGCATTTCCCGTTGTTCCGCGGGAATCGATAGAAACTGCAGACCGCAACGAAGTCTTTCCTGGTAGCAAACGCGCGCTTTGGCCAGCACCGGGCCGGCATCGGGCAGCCGGAATTCTACGCCCACAAGTTCGCCCGGAAAAAGTTCGGCAGCGAGAACAGCGCCGATGCCGCCTTCCCCAACATCAACCGAACGTCCCGGCACTGCGTCGGGCACGCCCGATCGCAGAATCGTGACGTTCAACGGGATTGCGACTTTCCGGCGTGGCGCGACCCGGCGCATCATCGCCTGGCGTCCCGCAAAACTCTGCCGCTCTGTGACCGCGATTGTGCTCATGAGTCGTTCCCTCTTCGGAAGGTCGACACGTCGACCCGCATCTCGGCCAGATGCGACGAAAATGGCTTTATTAGAGGGTTATTGACGCGGAGTATATCACTCTGAGATTGAGGAACCTAGGGGCGAAAAGGTCTCAGAAGTACCTGCACGTATCGAAAGTAGCAAGACCTCCGGCGAGCTTACCGGGAGTTCTCGCCTTCTTTGTACATGTACTTGATTGCGGGCTTGTAGACCACGATGTTGGGCTGAGAGGAGCGGTTCACCTTCAGGCAATGCTTGTCGTACCACTCAATGACGCCGTGGATTTCTTCTCCGTCGCGCAGCACGATCACCATCGAGGTTTTGCCCTGCATCTGCTTCTGGTAGTAGAAGTTTTCGGCGTTGGTAGTCTCGGGCGGCGCGGCCTTTTTGCCGCCTCCGCCTCCGGCGGGGCGTTCACGTCGTTCCATAGGGGCCTGAGTGTGATTGGAATTGTGATCGTTGCGGTTGAGGGAAGGCCGAATCAGCTTGCGATTCGCGAATCCTTCCTGCTCGAGACGTTCCGTTGGCATCGAAGCGACGACATCCTTCATGGCACCACCACCTACACGCATCCAGTGCGCCAGCCACCACACTCGTTCTGTGTATGTGGAAATAAGGCGTGGACTTTCCATTTAACGTAGCACAGTCACAGGAAACAAGACAATCCTTAAGTCATGGATGGGCAAAGACTTTGCGTCCCGGCGCAGACCGCAAGGCGAAAATTAGGCAGTCTCAGGAGGCTGGAGCCATACGGCCAAAGACCATGCCTCATGCGAGCCTGGAGACCTTATGTTCCTCGTACGCAAAGCGATGCCCGTATCTCACCAGCCGCGATTCGAACAAAGTCCAAGACAGACATGCCAGGAGGAGCGATCCGCCCAGGGCGATGGTCAAGGGAACCAGATCGAAAGCCTGCACGAGTCTCGGGCTTCGGTGTTCGAACAAACGGAACGCGAGGTCGAGAGCTGGAACGTGGATGAGATACAAGCCATAGGCGATCGTCCCCAACCAGCGCAGAGCGCGCCACGAGAAAATCCTCTTCAGCCAGCGGCTGGACGTAATCGTCAGCAGCAAGAGGATCAGATAGAAGGCTGCCAGTACGGTGTATCCCGCCGTCGACATCGCGGCGCTCAGCACGCCCCACCCTTTCCAGGTGAAGAATGCCAGGACCGCACCCAGAGCGGCGCCCGTGAGCATCAGTGCACGCCGGCGTTCGCGGACAAAAGCAAGTCGTCCAGGACTCCGCACAAGGATCGCCGCTAACACTCCCAACAACAGACCATCGGCGCGAAACGGCGACAACACGTAGAACGCGACGTTGGACCATGCCGGATAGAACTGCAGGTAGGCGATCGTCCGGAAAGCCAGGACCGCTATCACGCCCGCTGCGGCAACTTCCCACAATCGTTTTGCCGGTACCAAAAAAATCAGCAGCGGCAGCGTCAGGTAGAACTGTTCCTCGATTGCCAGCGACCAGGTCGGAGACAGCCATACATGCCAGCGCCCGCTCGCCAGCCAGAAGTTCTGGGTAAACGTCGCGTAGATGTACCAGGGCATGGCAGGCTTCATCGTCCCAAGAAAGCCAGAGACCGCCCAGCGCGACACCGGGAAGTAGGCCACGCAAGCAACGACGTAGATCGGGAGAATCCGGAAGGCGCGGCGGATATAGAACGTCCGGAAATAGTGCTCGGAGCCTTTGGCATCGATCAGAATGCCGCCAATCAGGAAGCCGGAAAGAACAAAGAATAGGTCGACGCCGCTCCAACTTTGTAGCGTGACGTGACTCAGAAAACGAAGAACTGGAGAGGAAGATTCGGAAAGCGGCACGGTGATGTAGTGCCAAACAAGTACCATGGCAATCGCCAACCCGCGAATGCCATCGAGCACGAGAATCCTCTCCCCCGGCTTCGCAACGGTTGCCATCTGGTCGGTGTGTAATTGTCTAGGTTGATGAAAAGCAAGGAGCCGCTAGCCACAAGCGATCAGCCACCAGCCACCCGCCATCAGCTACCCGCCACCAGCGCTCTATTTCTTTTCCAGCGCCACCGCAAACGAGTCCAGCGACAGCGAACGCAGCAGGTTGCGCCGCATCCCGCGCTCAACTTCCGCGACACGGTCCGACGCCTTGGCGATCCATTCAAAGTCGGTGGCCTCGGCAAGCTTTCGCAGTTCACCGACAATGTCTGTGTTGTGGACCAGTTCCGGAGCTCCGGAATCCAGAAACATCAGATCCTGCAGCAGGGAGTAGAGCGTCCGCAACAGCTGCTCGGTCTTTTCCCGCCCATCGGCACCCGGGCGATAGGTTTCCGTCGTCTTGAAAAGTTCCGTGTGATCACCGGTGCGCAGCGCCGAGTTGAGGATGGTGATGGCGTGTGTCCGCGCCCCATCGTACTTGGCGAGATCGAACCCCCGCGCCCTGCCGACTGCACCTGCCGACAACCGCGCCACCAGCGCACGCTGCTTCGCGGTCCACTCCGGATGCTGCTTGGCTAGATCGCGCTCAATTTCCTCCGCCGGCAGAGCGCCCAGCGTAAACGTCATCGCCCGCGACCGAAGCGTCGGAAGCAGCTCGCCGACGTTGTCGGTCAACAGAAAGATGGTGGCGAACTCCGGCGGCTCCTCCAGAATCTTCAGCAGGGAATTCGCCGCCTCCTTCATGAAGCTCGAATCGGTGAAGATGTAAACACGCTCCTTCGCCTCGGCGGGACGGTAGTAGATCGACTCAATCACCTTCCGCACCTGGTCCACCTTGATCATCATCTGCGGCGGGTCGGGCGGGATGACCAGCACATCCGGATGCGTCTGCACCAAAATGCGGGTTTCCTTCTTGTCGGTCTCGCGCAGATTGTCGCGGGCCTCGACTGCTTCGGCAAAGCGCGCCTCGAGGTCCGCCGCTAGCGAGATGCGCACACAATTCGCGCACTCGCCGCAGAAATCCGGCAGCCCGTCGCTGGTAACCGGCTGGAGACAGTTCAAGGTCTTCGCCAGCATGAGCGCAAGCGTGTATTTGCCGGCGCCGGTCGGCCCGGCCAGGATCATCGCGTGCGGAAAATGTGCGCGCGCCAGCATGTCGCGCAAGTGGCGGACGATCTCCTCGTTGCCATGGAAATCACAGAAAGGCACGGATCAAAATTACCATGCTTGGCGTAGCGCCGCCGTCCCGGCGGCAGTCCGGTGGGCGTCCCGCCCTCCGCCAAGTCCCATGCAAGGGCTTCGCGAGGGCCTCACAAGGTTTCACTGCGCGAGCAATCCGGGATGAATCCCTTCACCCAGAACAAACGTCGCCCCGACCGCCCCGACCACGGCTGACTTCCGTGGCAGCCCCAGTCGCTGCCGGATCTGATACACACTCTCGATTCCCGTGCAGTGCGCTCCCACCAGATACGACAATCCAAAGCCCTTCAGTTTGTCGGCCGTCCAGTCGATCTGCTGATCGGTTGCCGGGAAAAGATGAACGCCTCCCACCACGGCATAGACCGGCGTGTTGGGAAATTCCTTTTCCGCAAAAGTCAGGATGTTGATCACTCCGGCGTGGCCGCACCCGGTCACCATCACCAGGCCGTTGGCAGTATTCAAAATCAGTGACTGGTCTTCGGGAATCGTGTCTTCCACCAGCCCATCTGGAGTCTTCACCTTCCCCTTCACTGACCAGTTGTGCTCCGGATAGGTGCGCGGCACCGGGCCCGTCAACCAGGCTCCCGGAAAAATCTCAACCGCCTGGTCGTGCTCGATGAATTTGCCACCGGTGCTTTCATACTCCTGCCGCAACCCCACCATCGGATTGCCATCCTTACCGTCGGCTTCAGGCCGGCTGTAGAAAATGCCTTTGCCCACGTGCGCGACGGAAAGCGCGGACGGATTTTTCTTCATGTATTCGCGCCGCAACGTCATCAGCCCGCCGACGTGATCATCGTGATTGTGCGTGAGGATGACTTCCTTCACGTCGCTCAGATCGACGCTCAATTCACGAGCATTGGAGAGAACCGTCTCGGGACGCGCGCCGGTGTCGACCAGGATGCGATGGCCGTCGCTTTCCACCAGGGCCGCGAAACCCCACTCCCCGATTCCTCGATCGGCGAGCATCGTCGAGAGAATTGTGACTTTGAGGGTTTTGACCTGGGCGTGCGCCGGGTGGTTCGCAGTCTGCGCTGCGCACAACGCAAGGAGGGTCGCGAACAGAACCCACGTCCATATGAAGCGATTAGAAATTTTCAGCATGGCGTGAAATTGTAACGTTTTCGCCGCTTCAATGGGGCTTCATTGCCAGACGCAGCCGCCGCACAACCACGTCGAGAATCTTGGCGTGCGTCTGTGCCGGAGTTCCACGCGCGTCGATCAACGTTACCCGGCCTGCCTCGCGCTTGGCGATCGCGAGATACCCGTTGCGCACCCGTCCGAAGAACGCCCGATTCTCCTGTTCGAATCTGTTCTCATCTTTATGATTGCGCCCGTTCTTCGACGATCGCTGGTTGCGCCGTCGTGCCCGGTCTACGCTGCGCGCCAGGTCCGAATCCATCAGGATGGTCAACTCCGGCTGCAGATCACCGCAAAGAATACGGTGGAGTTCGAGCACCGCTTTGCTTCCGAGTTTGCGGCCCGCTCCCTGGTAGGCTTCCGTCGAGTCGGTGAACCGGTCGCATAGCACAATCTTTCCATCCGCCAAGGCAGGCTCAATCACTTCGCGAATATGCTGGGCACGCGAAGCAAACATCAACGCCATCTCCGCCATCGGAGAAAGCCCAGTTGTCCCGGAGTGAAGAATCACGTCGCGGATTTTCTCCCCGGTCTCGGTCCCCCCCGGCTCCCGCGTGACCACCACCGACGCGCCACGTCCCCGCAAAGCCCGCGCCAGTTTCTCAATCTGCGTGCTCTTGCCAGTTCCGTCGAGCCCTTCAAACGTAACGAACTTGCCCCGATGAGTGGACACGGATTGGATGATAAAGCAGGGAGAGTCAGGTGTCAGGTCACAGCCCAAGTTGTGTAGCGCGGGCGCCCTCGCCCGCGTAACGGAGCAGATGCTACGAGATCGAGTGTCTCAGAGATCCCAGAGTCCTTTTTCCACACTGTCATCCCGAGCGAAGTGAGGCGCCAGTTGAATGCAGTCGAACGACCCCCTGCCAGTCGGGCAGCGCCGCCGGCCCCAAAAGCCTTTCCATTTCTGCCCCGGCATTAATCGACCTCGCCGGCCCCAAAAATCTACCGCTCCTCCCGCCCCACCCACTTCGGCACAAAAGGCAAATCGTAGTTCTCTAACCGGTCAAGCAATATCTCGGCATCCCCATCGACCAGCAGCAACTTCCGATGCTCTTCGCGAATAAATCCATCCTCCGCCGCGCGCACAGTCAATGCCAGCAAAGCATCGTAGTACCCCTCAACATTCAGAAACGCACAAGCCTTCTTCTGAAGTCCCAATTGCGACCAGGTGAGCGCCTCGCAAAACTCATCCCACGTTCCGAATCCTCCGGGAAGCGAGAGAAAGGCATCCGCCAGATCCGCCATCAGCGCCTTGCGCTCGTGCATGGAGCCGACCACGTGCATCTCGCTCAATCCGTTGTGGCCGATCTCCTTCTCTACCAAAGCCTGCGGGATCACGCCCACCACCTTGCCACCGCCAGCCAGAGCCGCATCTGCCAGCGCGCCCATGAGGCCGACCTTGCCGCCGCCGTACACCAGCGTGATGCCGCGCTGCGCTAGCAACCCACCAAGCTGTTCCGCAGCCAGACGATAAGCGGGCCGTCGCCCAAAGTTCGCCCCACAAAAAACACAAAGCGCTTTCATGACAATACAATTCTAATGGCTCAGGTCGACATTCTGACCCAGGCCTGACATCTGGCATCTATACCCAGGATCTGACTCTCTCGGGCGAGGGCGTCCGCGCCACACAGGTCGGACCTGACACCTGACACCTTTCCCCTGATATATTCAGCGCTTCATTTGCTGTATCACAAGGAGCCCTTACTGCATGTCTTCACTCCGGTGCGGTGTTGTGTCTGCAATCACCGCGTTGCTCTTCTCGGCGGTGCAGTCCTTCGCCGCAGGCCCCAACATCTCCATCGCAGTCGACGCCACCGAGGCGCCGCGCAAAATCCTTCACGCCAAACTGCGCATTCCGGCGGCCGCCGGCACGCTGACCCTCTACTACCCGAAGTGGATTCCCGGCGAACATGCTCCCGACGGCCCGGTCATTGACCTGACCGGCCTCAAGTTCTCGGCAGGCGGCAAGACGCTGACCTGGCGTCGCGATCTCAAAGACGGGTGGACCATCAACGTGGATGTGCCCCCGGGACAAAACGAAGTCCTAGCCGACCTCGATTACCTTGAGCCCGCCAACCTGGTCGGAGGCTTTTCCGCCGGTTCGTCCGCCACCGACAAACTTCTCATCCTCAGCTGGAATCAAGTTGTTCTGTATCCCAAGGGATGGAAGAGCGACGACATCACCTGCTCCGCCAGCCTCAAAATCCCCGACGGGTGGAAGTACGCAACCTCGCTTCCCGTCAGCAATGCGAACGGCCGCGACCTGCACTTTGGTCCCGTTTCCCTCACCATGCTGGTCGATTCTCCGGTGCTGACCGGTCAGTACATGAAAGCTGTGCCCCTAACAACTGGCCAGCCGTCCGCCGAACTCGACGTTGCCGCCGACAGCGCAGCCGCCCTCGAGCCTCCGCAGGAGGTTTGGGATCACTACAAGAATCTGGTCGCGCAAGCGGGAGCCCTCTTTGGCGCACAGCACTACCAGCACTACCACTTCCTCTACACGCTGAGCGACCACGTCGCGCACTTCGGACTCGAGCACCACGAATCCGACGACAGCCGCGTCGGCGAGCGCGGCCTGGTCGATGAGACCGACCGCAAGTTAGAGGCTTCGCTTTTGCCTCACGAATACGTCCATAGCTGGAATGGTAAGTATCGCCGCCCTGCCGGCCTCGCCACGCCCGACTACCAGGTGCCGATGCAAGGCGATCTGCTCTGGGTCTACGAGGGACTCACCGAATATCTGGGGAGCATTCTTACGGCGCGCAGCGGTTTGTGGACGCCCGATCAATATCGCGAATACCTTGCTGGGGTTGCCGCCGATCTCGACCATCTCCCCGGTCGCACGTGGCGCAACCTGCAGGACACAGCCGACGCTGCGCCCCAGCTCTACTTCACTCCCAAGACGTGGTACTCCTGGCGGCGTTCCACCGACTTCTACGACGAAGACACGCTGAACTGGATGTGGGTGGACGCCATCATCCGCCAGCAATCCAAGGGAAGCAAATCACTCGACGACTTCTGCAAGTTGTTCCACGGCGCGCCCGGAGGGCCGCCGATGGTGAAGCCTTATGCGTTTGAAGACGTTGTGAAGACCTTGAATCAGGTCGTTCCCTATGACTGGTCGGCTTTCTGGACCGAGCGTCTCACAAACCACGGCCCGGGTGCTCCACTCACGGGAATTCAGGAGACGGGCTGGAAGCTGGTCTACGACGAGACGCCCACCGACTACTACCGCAGCGACGAGCGCGAAGACGGACAGGTCCGCGAGGTCTACACGATCGGACTGCGGCTCCGCGACGATGGCGCAGTGATCGATACGATCGAAGGTATGATGGCCGCAAAAGCGGGCATCGGCCCCGGGATGAAAATTGTCGCAGTGAACGGCCGACGGTTCTCCGCCGACGTACTGCATGACGCGATCAAAGGGGCGAAGGGCGGAAACCAGCCGATCGAATTGCTCGTAGAAAACACCGACTACTTCAAGACCTACAAACTCGACTACCACGAAGGCGAAAAATATCCACGCCTGGTGCGCGACGAAAGCAAACCCGACCTGATGGCCGACATCCTGAAAGCGAAATAAAAAGAAAAAGTAGCGCTGGCGTCCCGCCGGCAGTCGCGAGGGCGGCCTCGCCCTCGCATTTCCACTGAAGCTGCCGATCCCTACGCCGAGGCTGGGATTCCAATGCTCCCGGGTACTACAGATTTTCTCGTCGGCTCTGCAAATTTCTCTGCGTCCTCGGTGTTAACAACCCCACCAGGCGCAGAACTCACTCCTCGACTCCGGCCAACAAATCCCTCTCGACCGCCACCATGCCCGGCTTCGACATCGCAGCTAGATGAAACACCTCCTCCGGCCCACGAGACAAAATCGTGTCCCGCACAAGAGGAAATACCGGAGCCTGCGTCGCGTGCGCCGCGAAGGCGTCGATCTTCGTTTTCACCCGGTCCCCAATCTCGATCGTAGTCGTGATCGGAGGCGGCGAAGTCGACGCCCGGTCCCGCAAGACGAAGTTCGCGGTCGCGTAATACAGTTTCTGCGCACGATGCGGCGTCAGACCATCGATCAGTTGATCCGCATAGCGGTTGTTGCGCCCCGCCCACTCGTACGCCAGCGTCGCGAACACGGAAGCCATAGTGTGATCGGTGTGTCCCGTCACCGCACCTTCTGGACCGAACGTCAGCACGATGTGCGGACGAAACTCGCGCACATGCCGCACCAGGTCGCCCACCACTTTCTGCAGATCCACGCGGTGCAGCTGCCCATCGGCATAATCGAGCACGATCCAGCGGTCGATACCCAGGATCTCGCAGGAAGCCGCAAGTTCCTTGCGTCGAATGGCGGCCAGTTCGTGATCGGTTTTCGCAGTACCGCGATGAGTGGCCGCCTGCCCGGGAGTGAGGCAGATCAAATAAATTTCAGCGCCGCGTTCATGATAGAGCCGCAGCGTCCCGCCAAATGCTGCCGCTTCGTCGTCCGGATGAGCAGTCACGCAAAGAATGCGAGGCATGTAGGGATTCTAAGCTACGAGGTGGCTACAACCCGCGAGCTACTAGCTATCAGCCATCAGCTATCAGCGCTCAATCAAGCTCGGAGCCTGAAGCTCACCGCTGTCCTCTTGCGCCTCTTCCAGCATGAAACTCAGCACTTCCTGCGGCACGGGCGCATTCCACACCGGCGCGAACGATTGCCGATGCAGTGGCGAAGGCCCATGCTCCCGCAAGGCGGTCAAGTGCCGCGGCGTGCTGTAGCCCTTGTTGGAAGCGAGCCCGTACACGGGAAAGACCGGATCCCATGTGCTGATCATGCGATCGCGTTCAACCTTCGCCAGAATGGAAGCCGCTGCGATCGACGCCGACAGTGCATCTCCGTGAATCAGCCCCCGCTGCGTCTGCTCGCAGTCCAGCCGCAACGCATCGATCAGAAGATAGTCCGCCTCGGGAGTGAGTTGCGACACGGCCATGCGCATCGCCAGCCGCGACGCCTGGTAGATGTTGATCTGGTCGATGCGCGCTGCGTCCACCGCCGCCACGGCCCAGGCAAGCGCATGCTCGCGAATGCGCTCTGCCAGCACTTCGCGCCTCTCGGCAGGAAGCAGCTTCGAATCTCGGAGCCCGCGGATCCGGTACGCGGGATCAAGAATCACCGCGCCCGCCACCACCGCCCCGAAAAGCGATCCGCGCCCGACCTCGTCGACACCTGCCACCATCCGCGCACCTGAAGCCCAGGCCTTCTTTTCATAGCGTAGCGTGCAGCGCAGTCGCTTCAGCAGGCGCAGCTTCGCGGCCGAGGCAGACAGTTTTGCGGACTTAGTTTTTACCGGCACGGGAAGAGTCTTTCTCAGATGTTCGCCGACCGGGCTGTGGAAGCGCAAGGGAAAGCTCAAAAATCGGCGCAGACAATCAGGGCATCCGGAAGAAGGTGCTACATCCGCATGGCACCTTCCGGCTTTCTCAGTAGCGCAACGGTAATCTGTAGTAAGGGTACCGCCGTAAATTGAAGATGCTGCGAGTACTTGGTACTCTCACCTCAATCCCCCAGAGGGCGTGAGCAGCCCCTGAAATTAGCCTGCGGGGAATTTTTCATTGACTCCATCATTGACAAAAGAAGCCGTCGACCGAACGGACAAACGCATTTCCGTCGCCCTGCCCGTCCGCGTGACCTACTACGACGCCGATTCCAAGCCTCGGCTTGAGATGGCCTGCACCTATGACATCTCCTCGCATGGGGCGCGCCTGACGGGTTTGCGCTGCGTTAAGGAAGCCGGTGAGATTGTCACCATCGAACGTGGCCGCAGCAAAGCCTTCTGCCGCATCGTCTGGATCGGCGAGTCGAATTCTCACTTGCAGGGCCAGGTCGGTATCCAGTGTGTGGAAGCCGAGAAGACGCTCTGGACCGCCGAATTGGGCGACATGGAGCAGGTGTATGACCCGATGGTCCGCGATCGTCGTCGCGTGCTGCAAGGGTCCGGCCAGGTGGGGAACCGGCGCCTTTTTCAGAGGTTCGGAGCCATGGGTGACGTAGAGTTGCTGCAGAAGGGCGCAGGTCCCGTCCATCTCGAGGGGATCTTGAAAGACGTTTCCGAAGTCGGTTGTCTGGTAACCACCAAGAGCCTTTTGCTACCCGGCACGGATTTGAAACTCGTCCTGAACGTCTCCAATTACGATCTGGCCTTCAAGGGACAGGTGCGCCACGCGGCGCTCGACGTCGGCGTGGGAATCGAATTTCGAGAAGTTCGCAAGGGCGATCGCGCCGTCCTGCAGCACTTGCTGCAGAAGTTTGAACATCGCCGCAAGACAAGAGAAAAGGCCGACAAGCACAAGGCAAGTTCGGCCGGTTCGCAAAACTGATTTTCAGAGAACGCAGTTACCGCGGTTTCTCCGTTGAGAGACCCCAGCCGCTGCACGCGAGTCTGAGCTACTTCGTTGGGGCAGCTGCCGGGGCCGCATGCTCGCGATCCACGTCCTTCAAACGGGCCGCCTTGCCCTTCAACGCACGCAAGTAATAAAGCTTCGCACGCCGCACCTTCGACGAACGCAGCACTTCCACGCGATCGATAACCTTGGAGTTCATCGGGAAGATACGCTCGACGCCCTGTCCGAAGCTGATCTTGCGCACCGTGAAGGACGCTTGCGGACCCTTGGCTTGCGAGATGACGACGCCTTCAAACGCCTGCACGCGTTCCTTGTCGCCTTCGCGAATCTTTACATGCACGCGAATAGTGTCGCCGGGCACAAATTCCGGCAAATCGGTCCGCTTGGTCTTCGCCAGCAATTTTTCAATGATGAGGTTCGACATATTGGTTTCCTTCGTTAAATTCTCGCCATCCAGAATAGTTAAATCTTGTCATCCTGAGCGAAGCGAAGGACCTGCTTTTCGCTCGCGCCACCACCAACCGAGGGTGGCCCATCCTCGGCGCGTTCTGTGCGCTAGGATCGGATTCCACAGAAGTCACAAGACGCTATCGCTGAATCTCCGCCAGCAACTTTCGGTCTTCTTCGCTCAACTCGGTCGCATCAATCAAATCCGGTCGATTCCGCAGCGTCTTCTCGATCGCCGTCTTCCGCCGCCACTTTCGAATCTCGTCATGGTTGCCGTTCACCAGCACTTCCGGCACGGCCATGCCGCGAAACTCAGCCGGCCGTGTGTAGTGCGGATAGTCCAGCAATCCGCCCGAAACGCAAGTCGAACTAGGGCCGTCGCCAACGATCTCGGCTCCGGCCGCAGTAAACGACTCCTGCCGCGTCGAGGCTTCGTTCCCAACGGCGCCTGGAATCAGTCGAGTGACGACATCCACAATCACAGCCGCCCCCAGTTCGCCACCGCTCAGCACATAATCGCCAATCGAAATCTCGCGATCGGCCATATGCTCGCTGACGCGCTCATCTACACCCTCGTACCGTCCGCAGATCAGCACGATGCGATCCAGTGCGGCCAATTCCTGCCCTAGCGCCTGATTCAATCGAGCGCCCTGCGCGGAAAGCAGAATCACTGATTCCCGCGCTCGCCGCGAAACGCGTTCTTCGCGCGGGGGCACTTGCAACTCCTCAATACATTCAAAGATCGGTTCCGGCTTCAGCACCATGCCTTCGCCGCCGCCAAATGGGCGGTCATCCACTGTGCGATGCTTATCGCGCGTAAACTCCCGCAGGTCGTGGATGCGAATCTCAACCAGTCCCGTTTCCCGCGCCCGCCGCAAAATCCCGAAATCCAGGGGCCCACGGAAAAAGTCGGGGAAGATCGTTACCAGATCAACAAGCATCGATGGTCAGTAATCAGTAGCTAGTACGCACTAGTCGGGATGTTCCCTGACGACTGACGCTAGCGACTGACGACTATTTTTCTTTCTGCTCCCGCTTCTCTTCCTCGCTCAGGGGAGCATTCACTTCCAGCATTCCTTCCGGAAGATTCATCCTGATGCGTTTCGCGTCCAGATCAACACCGGCAAGGTACGCTTCCGCAAACGGAATCTCGTACGGCAATTTCGCCGTGCCCTGCACGATCAGCAAAGGCGCTTCGCCCGCGCCGAACTCCACGCCTTGCACGGTACCAATCTCGCGGTCGCCGTCAAACAACGCACAGCCCGCGAGATCGCTGACATAGGTCCAGCCGGGCTCAAGTTCCGCGCGTTCGGCCCGCGGGACCTGCAATTCGCAGCGCAACAGCGTTTCCGCGTCCGAGATCGAGTCGATGCCTTCGAACTTCAGAACCAGATGGCCTTTGTGAGGCCAGAGTTCTTCGATCTTGAGTTGTCTTCGCCCGCCCTGCGCATCCAGAGCGAACACTCGCATGCCTTCGACGAAACGGTCCGGAACGTCCGAGTGCACTTCCACGGCGACTTCGCCGTGCCGTCCTTGCGTTTTCAGGACGCGCGCCAGGCTGATGTAGTCCTCGCCCATCGTCGCCCTTGTGCGGGAATTCTGCAGGCCTGAATCCCGCAATCTATTCGAGGATTTCGAGCGCGTACCTCTTGCCCGACTTCACGCCTGCCGCGCTCAGTAGCGTGCGCAGCGCACGCGCCGTGCGTCCCGACTTCCCAATCACTCTGCCCAGATCGCTTTCCGCGACCGTGAGTTCGAGCACCGTCTCACCTTCTTCTTCGATGTCGCTGACTGACACCTGATCGGGCGCATCCACCAGCGCCTTGGTGACGTGTTCGAGAAGAGTTTTAGCATCGCCGTTCTGCTCGCTCATCTGATTGCCACTCGCTTTCGAAGCCGCTCACACATTTCGATGCTGACTCGTTTTCGGATCTGCCCGCGAATTTTGATACTGATTTGGGGCTGCCTGCACGCTTTGATACCGACGTGTTTTCGGGAAGGGCACGACTTCAGTCGTGCCCTTCCCTTCCTGTCAAGGCAGAGGCTTCAGCCGCTGAGGTTCGCTTCTACGCCAACCGCTCAGCTCACTTGTTTCAGGCGGCAGGACCGACCGCAGCCGGCACAGGCTTCGCGAACAGCTTGCTCACGCGCTCCGACATCTTCGCGCCCTTCGACACCCAATAATCAATGCGGTCGCGTTTCAGGTCGATATGGGCAGCGGCACCCCGCGGATTGTACGTTCCCACGACCTCGACGGAACGCCCATTGCGCGCCCGGTCCTTCTCGATTACCACTACGCGATACTGCGGCTGTTTGCGCGCACCCGTGCGCGCGAGTCGAATCATTAACACGGAACTTGGTTTCCTTTCCTAGTCCTTCCGGGAGGGGTAAGACAAACCATTATTATCGCGGAAGTTAGCGGGATTGGCAAGTTCAGGCGTATAGGAGGCGTGAGCGGAGCGAGGGATCCGAATTTATCAGTCGGGTGCACGTCGAAAGCGCGCCCACAGAAACCAAATTACCTCAAACAAGCCGAAGTAAAAGACCCAGTTCACAGCAGTGAACAGGACTTCTGCCTCCTTGTTTTCGAGGTCGGTGGCCGTAATCACGGCGAACCCCGGATAGCCAATGACAAGCGCCGAAAAGCCCAACATGTCGTGGGCCCCGTAGAAACGAATGGCGGCGGCTAGGCTTAGAGCTATTGCAGCAGCGAGAACGATAGCGATGGCATGTCGCACGAAAAGTTAGGGCTGGTGATGGGGGGCTGCCCCTCCCGGCAAACTAATCTGGCGTCTCCCATGGTTTATAAGACCCCGCTGCACGGCGTGTGCTACCCACCATGAGTCGGGGTCCTATGTTTGGTTCGAAGAGCATTTAACCTGTCCCGCTGGCAGTATCGGTTCAAACTGCTTGAGCGTCAAGATTACGAATTGTCGTTCCGAACGAAGTAAGAAGACTGCTGTGTTGGTGAACATCAGCAAGGAACAGACTGCTGGTGGCTCCGCTCCCCGGGAATAACAAATCAGACCTTGGCATAGCCGAGGCGATGGCAGTAGTGTCAGACTTCACCGCAACCGCTCCACTATCTCCCCCGGTTCCGCCCGCTCCGTATAGTCCTCGTTCGCGCAAGCGAACATCACGGTCCCATCGCGCTCCAGCACATATGCAGCCGGAATAGGCAACTCCCAGCTCTCGTCCCCGTCCGCCAGCGGCAGGTTGATGAACGCGCGCCGGTAGATGCTTTCCTGCTCAGGCGGCACCCGGTAGACCAAGCCAAACTGCCGAGCCAACTGATTCCCGGCATCGCTCAACAGTGGGAAGCTCAGCCGATGTTGATCGGCCATGAAGAACGATTGCTTCACCGTCTGGGGGGAAATCGACAGCAGCGATGCGCCCGCCTCCTCGATCGCGGGGAGCACACGGCTCATCGCCTCCATCTGCCCACAACAGAAAGGATCCCATCGCCCGCGAAAGAAGCAAACTACGAGCCGCCCATGGCTTAGCAACTCCGCGGATGAAACTATTTTTCCGTTGTGGTCGGGAAGGGAAAACTCAGATATCCGCGCGCCGACAGCCAGAGACTTCGCCGCCAGCCCCTGCGCCCGCAGATCCGCCACAACGCGAGCATGCACGGCCAGCGTCTCGGCCGGCACGTACTGCGCGATCTTCGCCTTTCGCTCGGCGAAAATCTCGCGCAGCTTACGCGTCTCCGGTTCGGCATTTTTCTCTTCCAGGGATCGCCATCTCATAGGGCGGTCGTCGGTACGTTGGCTCTAGGCTTATTGTTTCGGCTTGGCAGCTTTCTGCTGTTCTTCTGTCCATGGCGGCACAACGCCAATCATGCGCGCATAGGCAATCGACTGCCCGAGATGTTCCCCCATGTGCCGCATGATGAACAACAGGATGCCGCGCTCCGTGTTCTTGCTACCGCCGAACCAATCCAATTGCTTGTCCAGATCGGCGTCGGGCATTTTGACAACGGCGTCCCGCAGATGCGCGAAAGAATCCTGCAGCGTCTGAATCACCTTCGCCTTGTCCGTCGTGGATTTGTCGAAGCCCTTGGCCTGAAACCCTTCTGGCGGCGGCGTACCAATCAGGTGCGGCAGGTTGTAGTTCGCGGCTGCCACATGTAAAAACACTTCAGCAACAGACCGCACGTCCGGGCCAGGTCGCCAAGTATATTTATCGGCCGGGATCGCTTCAGCCAGTCGGATGAACTTGTCCGACTCCCCCTTCAGTTCGCTGAGAAACTCCGCCCGCGGTCCCGAAGTCGGAGCGACCGCGGCGGCTCCTTTTTCTGCGGGCTTATCCTGTGCGAGCGGACGCGATTGCGATCCGATCACAAAAGCCAGCGCCATCAACCCTATCCAAAAAGAGCGTGGCATGGATTCCTCGATTCTGGTGAACGATTACCAAAGAAACACGGAACAGACGTAGGGGACTAGACAACGTGAGCCGAATCCTCAGAAGCCATGTCAGAAAAGAAAGCGAAGTCGTCTTCGATGATGCGTACATCCCGCCCGCGCCCAACATCGTAGGGGACGTGACATACGACCGAGGATCAGCCAACGCTAACCGCCAACGAGTCGTTTTCGCCGAAGACTGACGACTAGCGACTGACGACCAGCCCCTACATTCCCGGCATCTTCATCCCAGCCAGCCGCCGCGCAAAACTCGGCTTCCCCATCTGCTTGAACATCTTCTTCATCTGCGCGTACTGGCGCAGCAAGTTGTTGACTTCCTGCACGCTCGTCCCCGAGCCTCGCGCAATGCGCTTCCGTCGGCTACCGTTGATCACGTCGTGATGATGCCGTTCGTGCACAGTCATCGAATTGATGATGGCTTCTACGCGGTTGATCTGCTTCTCGTCCACCTTGTCGGCGGCTTTTTGCAGCCCGCTGAAGGGGCCGATCGACGGCAGCATCCCCATCAAGCTCTGGATCGATCCCATCTTGCGTACCTGCCGCAGCTGATCACGAAAGTCTTCCAGCGAAAATCCGTCCCCGGCCAGCATCTTGCTGGCCATATCTTCCGCTTTCTTCTTGTCAATTTGCTGCTCGGCTTTCTCGATCAGCGACAGGATGTCGCCCATACCCAGAATCCGCGACACGATGCGGTCGGGATGAAACGGTTCCAGTGCATCGTACTTTTCACCCACACCGATGAACTTGATCGGCTGCCCCGTCACCTGCCGGATCGAAAGCGCTGCGCCCCCGCGCGCATCGCCATCCATCTTCGTGAGTACCACTCCAGTGAGCGTCAGCTTCTTGTGGAACTCATCCGCCGAGCGCACCGCATCCTGTCCGGTCATCGCGTCCGCAACGAACAGAATCTCCGACGGATTCAGCAGCTTCTTCAGCGACTGCATCTCATCCATCAGTTGATCGTCAATGTGCAACCGGCCCGCGGTATCGACGATGAGCACATCGCTGCCAGTATTGATGGCCTCGCGCCGCGCCTCCTTCACCAGTCGCTCGACCGTGGCGGTATTCGACTCGGTGACTTCGCCTTCGTAGATGTTTGCCTTGATGGCGTCCGCGACCACCTTCAACTGCTGCCGCGCCGCTGGACGGTACACGTCCACCGAAACCAGCAGGGGCCGGTGCCCGCCGTTCTTCAGCCAGTTGGCCAGCTTGCCGGAGGTGGTAGTTTTGCCGGATCCCTGCAGCCCGGCCATGAGTACAACCGTGGGCGGCTGCGAAGCGAACTTCAACTTGGCAGTGTCCTTGCCCAGCACGGCGACCATCTCGTCGCGCACGATCTTGATGACCTGTTCGCCCGGAGAAAGCGCCGTAGCGACTTCCTGCCCGATCGCCTTGGCCTGGATCTGATCGATGAGTTGCTTAACGACCTTGAAATTGACGTCGGCCTCAAGCAGAGCCATGCGAATCTGTCGCAACGCCTCCTGGATGTTCTCCTCGGTAAGCGTGCCCTGCCCGCGCAGAGTCTTAAACGCGCGCTGAAGTTTTTCCTGAAGATTCTCAAACATAAGCGTAGACGGCTATTTTAGCAGCCGGGAAGGGAGTCGATGGCTGATAGCTGATCGCTGATGGGGCTAATAGCTCTTAAGAGGTTGTCATCCTGAGCGAAGTGAGGCGCCAGCGAACGCAGTCGAAGGAACCCATGCAAGCCCAGACGCACCGCCGGCCCGGCAGGATTTTCTACCACCCGCTACCTAATCGCAGCCGCCAGTTCCACCCACTCCCCATCGCCCGGAATCGCAGCCCCTACCCGTGCTGCCTCCAATTGAAACGCCAAATCATCTCGCGTGAGCAGGCAGTGATTGATGGCCTCCATGTGCACGGCCACTACTTGTGCAAGGGGTGCTGCCTGGCAAACTGTCACCACGTCATCCGCCGTCATCGTGATCGGATCGCCCTTCAGGAACTGCGCCGCCCCAGCGTTCACAATGACGACGGAGGGCTTGTAGCGCGCCAGGGCCTCTCGTACCTCCTCACCCCAGATCGTGTCGCCCGCGATATACGTAGTCGGCTCGCCGGAGGCTCGCAACACGAATCCCGATACCGGCGCCATCGATTTCCCGATCTCCCCCTTGCCATGCTGCCCGCCGGTACGCGCAATGTCGACGTCCTTCCACTTGACCGATTCCCCAACCGGACGTACATTCACAAAACTTTGTCCACGGAACTTAGCCTCATCGGCCACCTGCCCGAACAACGGTAGATCTTTCGCCAGCAGCCGCACCGCAGCCTCGTCCCAGTGATCGCTGTGTGTGTGCGTCACCAGTACCACCTCCGCATTCCTAGCAATCTCTTTTGCAGAATCGGGGAGCCCTACCAGCGGATTGTTCCGCGGGTTCGGAGAATTCTGAATCGGGGGACGCGCGCCCACATCGTCCAACATCGGGTCCACCAGAAACCTCACACCTGCGTACTCAATCGCCAGCGTGGCATGACGAATCAGTTGCATTCGCATCGTTTCATCTGTCCTCTTCGCGCGCGCATTGTTCCGCTTCCCGCGCGGCGCGAATCAGCCCCACTCCCCACGTCACCTCCCAAAAACAACCCGCCCACGGAGGGCAGGCAAATGCCTTATTCATGCCCGTTACTTCGCAAAATCTCATCGATCTGAATCACGGGTGCACTATTGGTGTAGTTCGGAATGTCCGCCATGATCTGAGCACCATGCTGGGCAAGTACGGATTGCCAGTCCGCCAAGGACGGGATGTGTATGGTGGCGATGCAAACGAACGCAGCAGGCGAGCCGGTCGGGGAAGAGAGTCCCCGACGTACCTCGATACTCTGGCCAACTAACCGAGCCACCCAGGGCACATGTTTCGCCAGGTAGTAGTCGAAATCAAACTTTACGTCGGCTCCGTTCGGATACAGCACAGTCACACGTTGCATATGATTTTCCCTATCAAAGTCCAGCACCCGACTCCAGAGACTTCTCTCGAAGTTCTCCGTGCCAGTCCGCGTCCTTTGTAGTAAAGGGTTTCAATGGTCTGATCGTGCATCCCCAAACACTTCCTTAGCCGCAACCACCGTATTACAGTGAATGGTCACCGTGTCATCCACCTTCCGCGCGTAGCCTCCGGCGTAGGTCACCATCACGGGAATCCCGCGCGCTCGCGCCACCCGGAATACCAGCTCATCCCGCTTCTTCAACCCCTCAATCGAGAGATTTAATCCGCCTAACTGATCCTCACGATACGGATCCGCTCCCGCGATATAGCACAGCAACTCCGGCTCAAACTGCCGCAATCCGGAACTCAGCGCGTTGTCGAGCCACGCCAGATAATCGTCGTCGCCTACCTCGTCCGGCAAGTCCACGTCAATCGATGAAGGCGGCTTCCACGCCGGATAATTGTGCTCCTGATGCAGTGAAATCGTGAACACATCCCCCGCATGCGCGTTCCGCAATTTCGCCGGCCGCGCCGTCGTAGCCGTCCCGGGCCCGGCCGACGGCAGCGGATCACTGGGCACCCGCACCCCGGCGAAAATCGCCGCCGTCCCATTCCCCTGGTGGACATCGCAATCTACCGTCATCGCCGTCCGGATCTTGTCATCCCTCTGCATCCGCCGGATGGCCACTGCGACATCGTGAATCATGCAAAAGCCTTCCCCGTGATCGGGAAAGGCATGATGAAATCCGCCGCCGATATTGACCGCAACGCCATCGTGCAGCGCATGGTCAGCCGCCAGCATCGATCCTCCGGCCGCCAGCCAGAACGCCCGTACCAGTTCTGGCGAGTAGGGAATCTCCATTTCGAGTTCCTCTCGCGCTGAAAGCGTGCCCGTCTTCAACTTCTGCACGTACTGCGGCGTATGCACCAGCAGGATGTCCTGATCCGAAGCCGGATGCGGCGCCACAAAGTCCGCGGCCTCAGCCACGCCCGTCTCAATCAGCCGCTTATGGATGCGCTGGTACTTCTCGGCAGGGAAGACATGCGTGCCGATCGGGAGGTAGTAGTCGTCGCTATAGACGAGCTTGAAAGGCAGCATGGAAGGGTTCCCAAGGCTGATCTAACGCGAAAACGTCATATGATACGCCCTACTGCCACACACTCCCGGCGCAACGCCTGCTCGGGCTTGTCACCCGGATCGGTGCCTGCCATCACTGCCGAATCGCGCTCCACAATCTAATCTTCAAAATGTCGTCGTGTTTCTTTCCGCCGCTTCTTGTTCGGCGGCACGGGCAGTCGTCATACCTCTCTGCCCAAAAGGAGCGTGGTGTATGCCTTTCAAGTTTCCTATTCATCTCTGGCTGATGGGGATCATCTTCCTCAGTGTCTCTTTGGCACAGGAATCGAAGTCGTCCTCTCTGACGCCGGGCAAGCGAGCCCGACAAGGATGCAGTCATCACCAATGAGTCCTTGCCCACGGGCTCCCGAATCTTCGTCGCACCCATGGCCAACGGATTCGAAACCTACGTGGTCGCCGGCATCGAGAAGAAGAAGGTTCCGGTCACCATCGTGACCGACCCGGACAAAGCCGACTACGAACTTAGCGGAGTCTCTGACAGCGACAGGGCGGGGTGGGCAAAGGTGCTCTTCCTCGGATCGCAGCAGACTAACGAAGCCGCCAGCATCAATCGTGAACCTGAAGACGGGGAACATCGTCTTTGCCTACTCCGTGAACAAGACCAACTCTTACGAGGGTAAACAGAGTGCCGGGGAGGCCGTCGCCAAGCACACAACGAAAAAATCGAGAATCGATATCACTGAGGTTCCGCTCACGGCAAGAAGAGCAGCGCAGAGGCTTGCGCCAAGCACATCAAAGAAAAAATCGAATCCGCGAAGTAGGACTGCAAGGTGCCCCAGGTTTGCGTCCGCTCGTTGGACGCTAACCTGGGAACCTTCGCGGTTCTTGCTCCAAATGCCATTCGGCTGACTGGTGAGTGTTGAGTGCTGAGACCCTACCGCCTCTTTCCAGCCTGCGGCGCCGGCACCACCAACGGCCTCCGCAGCGGCACAATCGCCCCCTTAGACGGATCCGCCGCCGCCGTTGCCCGGTTGATCACTTCTTGCTGCATGAACTTCACGAAATCCTGAATCTGCCGTTGCATCTCCTCCATGCGCTCGCGCATTTGCAGGATGATGGCAATCCCGCTGATGTTCACGGCCAGATCGCGGGCCAGCGTCAGAATGAATTCCAGCCGCTGCAGGTCCTCATCCGTATACAGCCGGGTATTGCCCTCAGTCCGCGATGGTTTGAGCAGCCCTTCGCGTTCGTACAACCGTAGCGTCTGCGGATGAATGCCATACATCTCGGCCACGGCCGAAATCATGTAGGCACCTTTGGATTTACGCTTCGTCATGAGCTTCCCATAACTCTACAACAAACAAAAGAGGCGGGACGGCTTTTGCCGCCCCGCCCGAATATCTTCCCTGGAATTAAGCAACGACCTGCGGCTTCTCCGCTCTCGCCGGCGCCCATCCCCCAGGCCTCAGCAGATGGTTCACTCCATACGCCACCACGCCCGCCGCCATCAAAATCATCCCGAAGGCAAACGAACTCATGCCAAACACGGTCTCGTGCTGGCTCCGGAAGATCGAGAAGCCGAGCATCATCATGGGAGCGATGCCAATGGCCACCGCCCCAAACATGCCTCCCGGTACGCGGAACGGCCGCGGCAACTCAGGTTCGCGAATGCGCAGCCAGACCAAAGCCGCGAACTCCAAGCCCAGGCTTCCCCCGTATAAGAGAATGTCGATCGTGACCAGCCGCTCGAAGCCGAGCAGCAGGCACGGCGCCCACAAAATGGCCAGCACCACAATCGAGACCCACGGCGCTTGCGAGCGCGTCGTCCGCTTGCCGAACATTTTCGGCAGCATGCCGTCCTGCGCCATCGCGAGCGGCAGCCGCGAGTAGCTCATCACCAGCGCGTTGAACATGCCAAAGCCGCTGATCATGCCGCCCAGCGCCAGGCCCACCCGGAGCACCGGCCCGCCCAGCAAACCGGCAGCGTCGGCCCAGAAGCCCGTATCCCACGCGCCCGGCGCGAGGCCGGTCATCCACATGGCCACCACCGGCACGATGTAGCTCACGGCCACAATCACCACCGCGGCCAGCATCGCCCGCGGATACGTCCGCTGCGGCTTCTCCACCTCGGCCGCAATAGTCGAAGCGTTGTCCCATCCCATGTAGTTCCACATGCAGATGAGCACACCCGTCAGAATGTCGATCCCGGAATTGGTCGGCTTGGTCACCGCCCCGGCCAGCGCGCCAAATTTGAAGGGCGCGATGCACACGATCGCCACGAACGGCGCCGACAAGGCGAAGAACAGCCACAGCGAAGTGGTCGAAACCACCTTCACTCCGGCCACGTTCAGCAGCGCGCACAACGCAACCACGGCCAGTCCGACCATGAGTCCGCGATGGCCCTCGGCAAACCACGGGAACAGCCGCTGCAAATAGAGGATGAACAGGGTCGGGTAAATCGCCATGTCGAACACCGACGCAATCAGCGACAGCCACGCCTCCTGAAATCCCCAGAAGTTCCCCATCGCGCGACGCACCCATGCGTAGTAGCCGCCCTCTTCGGGCAGCGCGCTGGAGAGTTCGCCGATCATGAACGCAGTGGGCAGACTCCACAGGATCGGAGTCAGTAGAAGGATCAGGATGGCTCGACCATACCCGGCTCCGTGCACGATATCTTCCGTGCCATACGTGCCACCCGACACCATAAAGAAGGTGGCGGCGACCAGGGGCCATAAGGTGAGCTTGCCGAATTTCTTGTTCCGGGGCAGAACAGACAGGTGGGTAGTGGACGTGGTGGCTGGGGCGCTAGCTGTTGCCAATTTCTATGGCTTCCTCCTCAAGCGACTCACTCTCACCACCGCGTCTCCCTTGAAGTCTTTCTTCAGCGCGGCTCCCGGGTTACAGCGATTCCACGGGCATTTCGGCGAAGTTAGTTCGCAGCACAGAGAATACGGCAATTTAGATGCGCCGCAATAGATTTTTCGGAATTTTTTTCGCGAAAGGCACGGTACGGGAGTAACAGGAGAGCAGGCGACAGGTCACAGCTGGCAGGGAACCGATGGCAGGAGAACGGTGAATGAAGACCGAAAAGAACGGACACGAAAGGCTGGGTTGGTTTTTCTCTATGTCTCTGTGACTCCGCGGTGAACGAGGGACAGTGAAGAGGAGACCGTGAAGAGGGGGGACGGTGAAGACGCGAGATGACAGTCGCCACTCCTAAGCCAGAGCTCTTCGCTCTATTCCCTACCTTGTCATCCTGAGCGAAGTGAGGCGACAGCCGAACGAAGTCGAAGGAAGCCCGTGTCACTCGGCGCTGCTACCGGCCCAGAATATTTTTTTAAGGAATTTGCACCTCGGGAGGAAACGCCAACGGAATAGAAAGCTCGGACCAACCTGTGGCCTGTCACCCGTGACCTGTGACCTGCTTCTAGACTTTCCCCCAAATCTCCGCCCGCGGATCCTCCGGGTTCAACTGCGCAAGTTCCCGCAGCAACTCCTTAGTCCGTTCGTCCCGAGGCATGGGCACGGTGACCTTCACCTCGACAATCTCATCTCCGCGCGCCCCATCTTTGGTCGCCGAAGGCACGCCCTTCTCCCGCAGCCGCAGTTTCTGCCCCGATTGTGTCCCGGGCGGAATCTTCAGCAGAGTCCGGCCATCGATGGTCGGCACTTCAATCTTGGCTCCCAGCGCCGCCTCGGTTGCGGTCACCGGCACAGTCAGCCGGATGTCATCCCCATCCCGCTGAAACACCGGATGGTCCCCGGTTTTGATGATCACGTAAAGATCGCCAGCCGGCCCGCTATGCGATCCCGCATTACCCTTGCCCGCAATCCGAATCCGCTGTCCGTCGCGCGTCCCTGCCTTGATTCGCACTTCTAGCGGTTCGATCCGCTCAATCGTCCCTTCGGCGTGGCAAGTCGGGCAGGGCGAGATGTTCTTCCCGGTCCCATGACACCGCGGGCACTGCACATTGAACTTCATCCGCCCGCCAGTCTGTTCGATGGTCCCCTTGCCGTGACACTGCGGGCAGGTCCCCGGTGCTTCCACGAATCCCGATCCGTGGCATGTATTGCAGGACTCTCGCCGCGCGATGTTTAGCTTCATCACCCCACCGCGAATCGCCGTCCAGAAAGGAACGTTGACCTGGTATTCCAGATCCGTTCCAGGCTCCGGCCCCTCTTGTGCGGCCGCCCCGCCGCGATCGAACATGCTCGAGAAGATGTCGCGAAATCCGCCGCCTCCGCCTCCGCCCGAACTCTTCTTCCCGCGACCCTCAAACAGATCCGAAAAGTCGAATCCGCCAAAATCAAAGTGCGTCCCCCCGGCGCCCGCCGACCCAGTCGCTCCAGGTTGCCCCCCGGGAAATCCTCCAGGAAACCCACCCGGCGTTCCACCTTGCCGGGAATAAGCCTCGGCCGCCGCCGGATCAATATTGTCGGAATAGAACCCAAGCTGGTCGTAAATCTTCCGCTTCTTCGGGTCGCTAAGGACGTCATTCGCCTCCGAGATCGTCTTGAACTTCTCTTCGGCAGACTTGTCCCCAGGGTTCACATCGGGGTGATATTTGCGCGCAAGTTTGCGAAACGCCTTCCGGATCTCGTCCGTGGAAGCGCTCTTCTTCACCCCCAGCGCGCCGTAATAGTCTTTAGTCTGCGTAGCCATGAAAAAATCAGCTGCTAGCTTTTGGCTCCTCGTCCTGGGCTCTTGACGTCTGGCGTTTGCTCCCGGCGTCCAGCTCTCGGCACTTAGCTCCTGACCCCTCTCTGTCGGTCTTTGTCATTCCTGCCTAGTCGCGTAGCGACGACAGATGCCAGCCCCGCACGTAAGTGCGGGGTGGCATGCCAAGGAGCGGAGTCCCCTTCAGGGGACGGCACTCCGACATAGCCTTAGTGCACAACCCGCTTCGTCCCCTCTTCCGGCGCAAACGCAAAATGCTCCGAATGCACCGCCTCCATCTCCACCGGAATCCGAATCACACCGCTCCCAGTAGGACGGAACACATACCACAGCCCCTCATCCTCAACATAATTCAAAAAATAAGCCTGATCATTAACTTCGAATTGCAAATAGAATCTCCTTAAAGTAGCGCGAGTTTCAAAGTAGCGCCGGCGTCCCGCCGGCAGTCGCGAGGGCGTCTTGCCCTCGCCATCACGAACCATTTCCTGAATACCAAACAGGGGCGCCACCGGGCGCCCCCACTGAAAGCTGACAGCTGAGAGCTGAAAGCTTACTTCTTATCCTCAACGTCCACGTACTCCGCATCGATCACGCCTTCATCCTTCTTGGCCTGACCGTTACCGTCCGCCGATCCCGACGGTCCCGCCCCAGCACCCGGGCCTCCGCCCGCAGCGCCCTGCGAACCCGCCGCCTTGTACATCTGCTCGGCCAGCTTGTGTGAAGCCTGGGTCAGCGCTTCACGCGCCCGATCCATGCCCGCCTTGTCGCCCGACTCCAGCGCCTTCTTCGCGTCGGCGATGGCATTCTCCACCGCGCCGCGATCCTCGCCCGAGATCTTGTCCCCCGACTCGCGCAGCATCTTCTCCATCTGGTAGACCATGCTGTCGAGCTGGTTCTTGGCTTCGATCTCTTCGCGCTTCGCCTTGTCCTCGGCCGAGTGGGAGTCGGCTTCCTTCGCCATCCGCTCCACTTCTTCCTTCGACAAGCCGGAAGACGACGTGATCGTGATCTTCTGATCCTTGCCCGTGGCGTTGTCTTTCGCCGTCACATTCAGAATGCCGTTCGCGTCGATGTCGAACGTCACCTCGATCTGCGGCACGCCGCGCGGAGCCGGTGGCAATCCCGTCAAATGGAACTTGCCCAAAGTCCGGTTCTGCGCCGCCATCGGACGCTCGCCCTGCAGCACGTGCACTTCAACCGACGTCTGGTTATCCGCCGCGGTCGAAAACGTTTCCGTCTTCTTGGTCGGAATCGTCGTGTTCCGCGGAATCATCGGCGTCGCCACACCCCCCAGCGTTTCAATCGCCAGCGACAGCGGCGTCACGTCCAGCAGGAGCAGATCTTTCACTTCGCCCTTGAGCACGCCGCCCTGAATCGCAGCACCGATCGCCACGACTTCATCCGGATTGACGCCCTTGTGCGGCTCCCGGCCAAACAGTTCCTTTACCAGCGCCTGAATGCGCGGCATGCGCGTCTGTCCACCAACCAGCACGACTTCGTTGATCTTGCTGGCATCGACGCCCGCGTCCTTCATGCACTGCTTGCACGGACCCACCGACTTCTGTATCAGGTCTTCTACCATCGACTCCAGCTTCGCCCGGGTAAGTTTCTTCACCAAGTGCTTCGGCCCGCTGGCATCGGCAGTGATGAAGGGCAGATTAATCTCAGTCTCCATGGTTGTGGAGAGCTCGATCTTCGCCCGCTCAGCCGCGTCGCGCAGACGCTGCAACGCCATCTCATTGCCCTTGCCGCGCAGGTCGAGTCCCTCATCCTTCTTGAACTCGTCAATCAGCCACTCGACGATGCGTTGGTCGAGGTTGTCACCGCCCAGGTGCGTATCGCCATTGGTGGCCTTCACCTCAATGACGCCTTCGCCGACTTCCAGAATCGAAATGTCGAACGTGCCGCCGCCGAAGTCATACACGGCAATGGTCTCGTCTTTACCCTTGTCGAGCCCGTACGCCAAAGCGGCCGCCGTCGGCTCATTGATAATGCGCTTGACCTCGAGCCCCGCGATCTTGCCGGCGTCTTTAGTCGCCTGCCGCTGTGCGTCGTTGAAGTACGCCGGTACCGTGATGACGGCCTCGGTCACCTTCTCGCCCAGGTAGTCTTCCGCCGCCTTCTTCAGTTTCTGAAGAATCATCGCGGAAACCTCCGGCGGGGTGTACTTCTTGCCCTGCGCGATGACCGCAACGTTTTCGCCGTCGCGTTCCACCTTGTAAGGCACCATCTTCATTTCTTCCGACACTTCGTCGTAACGGCGTCCCATGAACCGCTTGATCGAGAAGATCGTGTTCTCGGGATTGGTAATAGCCTGGCGCTTCGCCACCTGTCCGACCAACCGCTCGCCGGTCTTGGTAAAGCCCACCACGGACGGAGTCGTCCGCCCACCTTCCTCGTTGGGGATGACCTTAGGCTCGCCGCCTTCCATCACCGCCACCACGGAGTTCGTGGTTCCGAGGTCAATTCCAATAATCTTGCCCATATCCTGAGCCTCCTAATCACTATAAGTGCAATATAATCAATTGTTTGAATCGCATCTGCGCAGCTATAATAAGACTTGAGTGTGCTACTGTCAAGGTTTAGATGTACCAGGCCCCGCCTACGATGCATCGATTTTGCGGTCCGGCTGCGTTGCCAAGTGTTTGCGGTAGAGCAGCTTACGGGGAGTCGACTAGAAACTCCGGTAAAGCCGGATCCTGTCACCGACCCGGGAGATGAAGAACAACGGAGAGAGGGGTGCCGCGTAACCCCGAGCACCATCAAACGAAACTCACTCCCGAGGTTCACCCAAGCCGCGCACCGGCGACATAAGGAGAGTTCAGCAGGTAAGTGCTGGGGTAAGGCGTCATTCACGAACGAGCCCCGTGGGGGCGGCACAACGCGACGCCGGCGTGAGCCCGCGAGTTCCGAACCCATTCACTTTCTTCCCGGATACAACCTCGCAATCGCGTACGTCACCCCAAAAAACGCATGCCGGTGCGGACCGCCCGAGGTTAACCCCGCCTCAAATCCGCCATCAATCACCAGGCGGGGAATCACCGTATAAGTCAACGCCCATAACGAAGACGCAAATCCCGGCGTCGCCGCATTCAAACGCGTGTCCCCATAAAACTCTCCGGTAAACTGCAAAGGCCCGCGGATCGTATGCGAAAACGCCAGATTGTACTGTTGATTCCGATCGAACCCATTCCCGCCGCCAATCCAAAACTGGCTGGCATTGAAATCAAAATGAATTTTCGCCACATCCTTGCTCGCCAGAAATGTGAACGAGTGATCCACGCGGCCGCTACCCAGGCCAGCCGTCGTGCTCGCCGAAGGGATTTTGACTGCATAGCTGAATGCCAGAGAAGGCACATGTCGAGTCTGTTTGTAGACGCGCACCTGCGGCCCCAGCCAGTTGTCTCCAAAAGTCCGGTGCGTGCCGCTCGCATCCGTCTGCGACAGGTATGACGTCGTATTCCACCGCAGTTCAACGTCGCACAGCATGGCGAACTTCAACAGGCCGTTCGTAGACGTCTGCGTCACGCCATGCGCAGGCCATGCCCGATCCCACCCATACTCCAGTTCCAACACTCCGTACTGCGTGATATCGGCCGGATTCGCCACCGTCGGCCGGTTTGGATTCGCCGAGATCGAATCCGAGTAGCACCCAGTCTGCTTGCCCATCCACTGTGCGGAGGCAAGGCTCGCCGCCAGGGCCAGGGCGGCCGTCATCAGCGCGAATCGTACGCGTTTTGCTACTTTCGCGCTCTTCAATCGAATCTCACTCTCACGGCTTTGGATGGTACCAACTTTGTGGTTGGGAAAGCGGGAGCGCAAAGATGCAAGGCCCATGTGGTTGGGAAGGCTGACGCGCAGAGACGCAAGGCGCAAGGGTTCGTATCAGGGCGCGCCTTCAGGCGCGCCGTAAAGGTTCGTTCTAACTCCCCCTTTAGGGGGCAGTCTTTGGCTCTCTTTGCAATACTCCCGTGCAGGGCGGCACATCGCGATGCGGGCGTGAGCCCGCGAGCCCCCGTCTAGAGGCCCACCGGACAACCCGCGCGCTCTGCTTCCCGCTCCAAAATCCCCTCAAACTCCCGCAACACATCCTCCGAAATCACCGGCGCTTCGTACGCCCCCACCAACTCATCCACCCGATCCCGCGCCCGGGCAAAGGCATCGCGCGACGCCTCCGTCCCACGATCAATCACCGCCGAGGGAATATGCTGCTCCTGCCGGAACATCGCCCGCGTTTCCCTCAATTTCAAAAACTCCCCCGACAGCCCGGTCTGCGCGAACATCCCCGTGGCCAATGTATCGGCCGGCGCTTCAATCCCGCGCAACAGTCGGTACGCCGACGCAATCGACTCCGCATCCATCACCAGCTTCTCGACGCTGTGACACGCCAACGACTCCAGCATCCCCGCGCCCGAGATCATATTGATCCCGGTCAATGCTCCCAGCATCGCCGAGCGCGCGCTCTCTGCGCCGGTTTGCGCGTCCACGTACTTCGAATCGGTGGCCACCAGGTAACCATGCGTCGGCATTCCCAGAAACTTGCCGACTTCCGCGCACGCCATGTTCAGCATGGCCGTCTCCACTGCCCCCATGGGAGCGCCGCCGGTCCGCATATCGAAAATGGCCGGAGCTCCGCCCCACACCACCGGCGATCCCGCGCCCGCCAGTTGATGCAGCGTGATTCCCGCCAGCACTTCGGCCGCGTGCTGCGTCACCGAACCAGCCAGCGTCACCGGCGCAGTTCCGCCCGCCAGTGGCATGGCCACGATCTCCGCCGGCACGCGCGCGCGCGCGAGGTCCAGCAAATTGCGCGATCCGAATTCCGACCAGTTCAGCGGAGGCGAAGGACACACATCAAAAATCGCCCGCGGCATCTGTCGCAACCTCTCCGCTCCGCCGCAATCCGCAACCAGCAGGTCGATCATCCCCGGCAATCCTTCCGCAGAAAACGATCCCGTCACCACCGGCTTGTTCGAATGTCGTAACACGACAAATAAGCGATAGAGGTCCCCGATCTCCCCCGGCGCGTCCGTGCACACCACTGCCGTCGACTGCGCAGCAAACTGGGGCAGCTTCTCCGCGACCTGCACGATCCGCACCAAGTCGCGCGTCTCCGAAGGCCGCGCCTCCGACGTGTCGCGATCGAGCACCTGCACGCAGCACGAGCCCGGATCAAATTGCACGTCATCGCCGCGGTAGTGAACGGCACGTTCTCCCTGCCGGTTGTAAAGGGAGAATTCTCGCGGCGCCGACGCCAGGCACCGCCGCACCAGCGCCTCCGGCAGCTGCGCGACGCCTTCCCGCACTTCCACGCCCGACGCGCGCAGCAACTCGATCACCGGAGCTGAGCCCACTCGGACCCCAGGCGTCATCAACAAGTCGAACGCTTCGCTGAGAATTCGTTCGATGAGTTGAGGATCCAGCAACTGGATTTCGGGTCTCATACCGTCGCCGCCCCAAAAGTCGCCGGAGGGAGAAGGAGATGAAGCGGGAGGTGGATGGAGAGGGAAGTCAATGGAGCGACGGACGTCCCCGCCCGTCATTGCTGCTGCGGCAAGAAACTCGACGGTGCCCCATTCTAACGGAGGGTTCTTGGCACTTTGCCTTATCTGCCGGCCTCGATCCGCCAATTGCCAAATTGATTCGGGGTAGCTGGTTTGCTAAGGTCGTCGTCATGTCCGAGCGTTCCCCCGAGCAGATACATGAGCAGATACGCGAATTGCTCGACTCCCTTTATCGGGTAGATTCGGGACGGATCCTGGCGACTCTGATCCGCTTACTCGGTGACTTTGATCTTGCCGAGGAGGCCATGCACGAGGCCTTTGCCGCTGCTATGGACAGGTGGCCTCAGGCCGGCGTACCGGATCAACCGCGGCCCTGGCTCATCTCAGCCGCGCGCTTCAAAGCTGTAGACGCAATGCGCCGGCGCGCACGATTTGACAGCGCACAGAAAGACCTCGCACTTCACCTCGAGGCGCGGATCAGCGAGGCGCCTCCCGATGATGAGGAAATCGAGGACGACCGCCTCCGCCTGATCTTTACCTGCTGCCATCCCGCTCTGCCTCCGGAAGGACGGGTAGCGCTCACGCTGCGTGAAGTTTGCGGCCTGACAACAGAGGAGATTGCCCGGGCATTTCTCGTTACGCCAGCGACGCTGGCACAGCGCATTGTGCGCGCCAAAACAAAGATTCGAGACTCACCGATTCCATACGAGGTGCCGACGCCGCAGGAATTGCCGGAGCGACTGGGCGCGGTGCTTCACGTGATCTATCTCGTCTTTAATGAGGGTTATTCGGCGGCGGCGGGAGCGCAGGTAATGCGAGCCGAGCTAACCGGCGAGGCGATTCGACTGGGCCGGCTGCTGAGCGAACTCCGCCCCGAGCCGGAAGTCAGTGGGCTGCTTGCATTGATGTTGCTGCAGGAATCCCGTCGCGCCGCGAGAACCTCTCCGACAGGCGATCTGATCTTGCTGGAGAATCAGGACCGCTCGCTCTGGAACCGGGAGCAAATCGCGGAGGGACTGGCATTGCTCGAGAAAGCCCTGCAGTCCCGAGACTTCGGCTCCTACACACTGCAGGCTGCGATTGCGGCGGTTCATGCGGAGGCGGAATCGGTCGCTGTGACCGACTGGCGGCAGATCGCTGCGCTTTACGACCGATTGCTGCGAATTCAGCCTTCACCAGTTGTACAACTCAATCGTGCCGTAGCCATTGCCATGTGCGATGGTCCAGAAGCCGGCCTGGCGCAGATCGACGCGCTGTTGGCACATGGCGAATTGGCGAATTATTACCTGGCGCATTCCGCTTGCGCGGATCTGTACCGCAGGCTGGGCAGGACCGCTGAGGCTCGAGCGTCTTACGAGAAAGCTCTGGCGCTGACCCAACAGGAACCGGAGCGGCAATTCCTGCAGGAGCGGATTCGGCAGCTGAAATAAAAATTGGGATGGCTGTCGATTTTCCGTCTCGCCAGCGACTATAGGACAAAAGAACGATGAGCTACGGTTCCTGAGCGAAGAGGAAGCGAGTCATCGGAAACAAGCCAAAGGAACCAAGGAGAAAAAGTCATGCCACAATATCTGGTTTGTAACTACCTCCCCGACGACTTCGACCCGTCCTTCGTAACCGAAGCGATGATGGAGGAGATCCACGCTCTCAACCGCGAAATGATTGCTGCCGGCGTGAGGAAGTTCGCCTGCGGCATTTCCCCGTCCGCCAACGCAAAGACGCTGCGAAAGCAGTCCGACGGCAAGGTGCTCATCACCGACGGGCCGTACACCGAGACCAAGGAGCACATGGGCGGATTTTGGATACTGGAATGCGCTGATATCGACGAGGCGCTGGCATGGGCGAAGAAGGGTGCCATCGCCTGCGATGTGCCCGGCGAGGTGCGCGAGCTTCTTTTCTTTCCGGCTCCGGAGAAAATGGCGGAATAGTCTCATCCGCCGCGACTTCGGAATATGCACCGTCTTGACGATAGCATGAACCAACCAGCGCGAAGCTACTCCGCCGGCTCCCACCTGCAACGAAGAGGAGAAGAACAATGAAATATATCTGCTTGGGCTACTACGACAAAGGCAAATTCGACGGCATGACTGAGGCCGACCGAAACGCCATGTTCGATACATGCTTTGAATATGACGACCATCTTCGCGCCAGCGGGCACTGGGCCGGTGGAGAAGCGCTAAAGGGGCCGGAGACCGCCCTGACCCTGTATTGGAAGAACGGCAAGGTGGCCACGACTGACGGCCCCTATACGGAAACCAAGGAACAACTCGGCGGCATTCTCGTCCTTGAGGCGAGGGACATGAATCATGCTGTACAGCTCATCGGCCAGCATCCGGCTCTGACGTATGGCAACATTTGGGAGATTCGGCCAGCCGGGGACATGAACGAAATCATCAAGGCAAGCGAGCAGCGACGGAGACAGGTCACTGCACGCTGAATAATGGTCTTGCGCTGGTCATCGCCGGCGGTCGAGGTGCGTCCGTTTCTGTCGCGGGTAAGAGAGGCGCATCGCGCTGGTGCATAAGAGAGGGACAATCAAAATGAGAAATGTAATCTACGCAATCAACATTACCCTGGATGGCTGCTGCGACCACACCAAACAAGCTGCCGATGAAGAACTCCTCGAACACTATACGCTGCTCCTGCGAGATGCCGACCTGCTCGTCTATGGCCGTAAAACCTATCAATTGATGGTTCCTTATTGGCCTGATGTCGCAAAAGACCCGTCTTCGACAAAAGCAGACGTTGATTTTGCCCGAACCTTTGTCTCCAGCAAGAAAGTTGTTTTTTCACGATCGTTAGACAGCGCGGAAAATGGAAATACGAGAATTGTTCATACCAACCTTCGCGACGAAATACTTAAACTGAAGCAAGAGCCAGGCAAAAATATTCTGGTCGGCGGTGTAGATATTCCTGCGCAGCTTATAGAGCTTGGTCTCGTGGATGAATATCGTTTTGTCGTTCAGCCAATCGTTGCCGGGGAAGGGAGACGGTTGATGGAAGGGGTTCGCCTGCCGGAGAGATTAAAACTAAAACTTGTTGAGTCAAAGACTCTTAAATCGGGATGTGTTGCGCTTCGTTACTTGAAACAGTGACAGAAGCATGTGCTGACGCCGTGCTGCTGGTTCAAATCAAGCAAAATCAGATAGGACTCGAAGGAACTGACTCATGAGAAAGATCAATGTGCTTGAATTTATCTCCCTCGATGGCGTCATCCAGGCCCCAGGCGGCCCGGAGGAAGATCGCAGTGGCGGCTTCACGTATGGCGGGTGGACACATCCGCATTCCGACGCTGTTTCTTCAACGGCCATGCAAAAGCAGATGAGACTGCCGTTTGACTTGTTGCTGGGGCGCAAAACCTTTGCCATTTGGGCGCAGTTCTGGCCGCAACATAGTGACATGTGGCCCGCCGTCAACAAAGCGACCAAGCATGTCGCCTCGAATACGCTGAGTTCTCACGAATGGCAGCCGTCCGTGTTTTTAAACGGAGGACATTGCGGAGAAGATCACCAAAATCAAACAAGAGGAAGGTCCGGATCTGCACGTCTATGGAAGCGCAAATCTCGTGCAGACGCTCATGAAGCATGATTTGGTCGATGCGTTTTGGCTGAAGATATTTCCGGTAACGTTGGGCAGTGGAAAACGATTGTTTGCCGATGGCACAATCCCGGCGGCATTCAAGGTGACGGAAAGCACAGTCAGCTCAAAGGGCGTCATCATCGTGAATTACGAGCGTGCCGGCGCAGTGCGAACAGGAAGTCTATAAACATTCGCGCCGGATGGCCCGAGCCAGGCGTCGCCCTCGGTTTTCCCGATAACCCACCACGACCGAGAGGGCGGGCGCCCAAATTAGGGGATACCCCCTCCCCCCTGGTTCTGTGGAATCATTAACTTACGGGTGAGAGAGCACCAAAATCTTTGGTTTCAAAGAACTTATAGGCAAAATATTCCTGACAAAGGACTTAGTGCCCGGAATAGTTGTCCCCGGGAGATACGCCCAGCGACTTAGCTATATCGGATCGAACAGGGAGTGGGATAGGAACTAAGTCACGGCTAAGTGTGATGGATAAACACCGGGCGGCGCGGCTGACTCACTTTCTCCCAGGTTGACGTCCAAACGACGGACGCGAACCTGGGGCACCCGGCCTGGACAGAGACTTCGCTCTTATCGACGGCCACCCGCCTGAGGTCCGTGATGAGCCGACGAGATGCAGGTGGAGTTATCGCAGGCGGCATCGCCGCCCACCCGCCCTCCGCCGTCAATGCTCCGCGATGGGAGCCTTGCTGTTCGCAACAACTTTCTTTTCCGGCAGCAACTCTTTGGGAGAGATCCGCGGATCGTAGACCAGGTTGAAGAAGCCAACCATCATTTCATCCCAACTCTGCTGGCCCCAAATCACGGTTTTCGTAGGATCTGGATTCTCGGGATTATTCGCGGAGTTGTCGAAATGGGCGATGCATTCAATGCGAGCACCGGGCGGCAAATCGATCGGTTGCTCGAGGTTGTACCAAAGCTGCCAGTGCCAGTTGTACTGCGGAACCCGCAAAATCGTCCGCGTTTCGCCACTCGGGAATACCACCCGGTATTCGAAATCTTTTCCTCGGCCGTGCATGTGCGGGTGGATCGCAGCCAAGGTCACCGGCTTGCGAATTTCGAAGGAAGCATCCACGCGATAATTGGCATCGCCCGGCGGAATTTTGAAAGTACCATTGACCGCCGACAACGTTTGCACTCTTTTCTTTGCTGGCTCTTTGGCGAAAACCAGGCCTAGCCTGGTTCGGTCCATCACCGCTTTTCCATTGGGCGTGTAGTGCACCTCGAATACAATGTCGGATCCGGCCTTTACCAATTTCGCTTCGCCTGCAGTCAGGACCTCCGCGGGCTGACCGGGAGCATAGCCAACCAGAAAATCGCTGGGTAGACTGCTTGCGTCAACGTTCTCATTCGGTTTGGCGGGAGGAGCTTCGAAGAAAACTCCTCGCTTTTGGTCTTTGAAGTAATTCGATCCGGGTTCGCGAACATACGCGATGATGTGATGAACCACTGAGCGTTCCGTTGGCCGCACTTCGAGCGCCTGCACCCACTTATCCTCTGTGAAGCCGGTTGGCACGATCGCGTATTGGTACTCAACCATCCCCGACTTCGGCACGGCAAATTCCTTGGGCAACTGAAAAATCACGTCCGGTTTTGGAATGCCCCAGCCTTCCACAAAATTCGCGGGTGCTGGCAGGTCTTTGGGATCTCCCTCGGGGGCGCCAGCGGTCACCCACGCCACAATTGTGTCGATCTCTTTTTGAGAGAGCGACCTGTCATTCGCGAAATGCCCAACCTGAGGATCGGCAAACCATGGAGGCATCAGTTTCTGCTTCACGGCCAATTTCATGGCCCCGGTCCAGGGCCGCGTCTCCTCGTAGGTGAGCATTGAGAACGGGGCAGCCTCGCCCGGCCGGTGGCAGCTTTGGCAATTTTTCTGTAGGATCGGCGCGACATCCTTCGTGAATGTCGGAGCGTTCATATTGCCCATCTGCGAAGAGAGATTCCCTATCGAACAAACTGCAAACAGCAACCCGAGAACCGTGCGATTCATTGCGTCGAGGCCTCTGCCGGCGGCTTGAGTTCCTATTTTCGGAGTCGGCCCCGCGATGATATCAAGAATCTCCGACGAATCCCTGCGCACGAGGATGGCGGTTTGGCCCGGCCCAGGCGTCGCCCACAAACCTCGAGGGGTGCCCCGTCCAAGCTCCGCTTGGGCGGGGGTGTTCATCGCTCACAGACCACCCTCGGCTCCGCGAGCAGACTCATGGAGTGCCCTGGTCCCTAAAGCACTTCCAACAATCCGGTCAAAACCATTCCCTCACCTTCAGCTGTTATCACCGCATGGCGCTAGAGCGCTTCAACTCGAGCTTTGATAGTAAACTCCCAGCGGATCGACTCTTGACTACATGATTGCACTAGAGGCATTGTGTTCGCGCGAGAATGATTCTGTCTCATATCGAGTACCTCTGATTGTGGCAGCGCTAATCGGAAAAGATGTGGCCGATAGAGAATCGGTATTCGATATTGTATCGGGAGCCTACCACGAAAGAAGCCAACTCGCCCGTGGCAAGAAAAGCAAAGTCACAGGCATGGATGCCGAGTCGATCCGAACATACCTCTCGACCATAGAACAAACCCTCCATACATTTCTTTATGTGTACTGAAGTAAGCGGCAAGAAGAAAGACGAGGTCCTTCAGGTGATCGACAAGGCGATAAGGACACAAGATCGCGCCAGTCTTGAATCGACCTTCATCACCAATTATTAAGACAGGGTGGCCTTCCCAAACACCTACGGGTGCAATGCTCGGGCAGACGGGAGGTTCGCCATTGTCATACCCGCTGGTCGGAAGCAGGCGGAGACGTGGGATTCGAAAGGAAGCTGAAATCGCAAACCAAGAACTTAACCGCGCACAGATGCCTTAGGGCTTTGCGGGCAGCGGTTGCCAGAGCTCAATCTTATTTCCATCCAGGTCATAGATCCAGGCAAAGCGACCGTAGGATTCATCCATTCGTTTAGCGTCAATCTTGACTCCCTCTTGTTTTAAGCGGTCGAGCAAAGCATCCATATCGTCCACGATGTAGTTGATCATGAACGGTGCGGGGCTGGGATCGAAGTACTTCGTGGAGGCGGGAAAAACTGTCCAAACGGTAACGTGTTCCTTTTGCGGGTCGTCGTGCTCGCGCCACGGAAGCATCGCGCCCTGGCCGTTGTCAGCGAGTCCAAGATGCTTCGCATACCATTCGCGCATCTGATCGCGATTCGCGGACTTAAAGAAGACGCCGCCGATTCCAAGGATGCGCCCGCGTTGCACCATCTTCACCGGCGGCTTCACGGGCGGCTTCGACTTTTCAGGTTGCGGAGATTGCACTTCCTGTCCTCCCAAGGAGCGGGCTGAGATGAGCAACAGCGAGCCGAGCGCAATGGTGCTCCACGGTAGTCCTCGCATGCGGGGATTATACAAATTTCAGAGTAGCTGTCGATTTTCGTCCTCCCCAACGACTATCTGATAACAGAACGCTGAGCTACGGCTCTGAGTCGCAGTAAACAAGGAGTCACAAGACGCAAGGAGGACCGATGAAATACATCTGCTTGGGATACCTCGAGCCAGGAAAATTCGAAGGGATGACCGACGCCGAGCGAAATGCAACGTTCGACGAATGCTTTGAGTACAACGACCATATGCGCGCCAACGGACATCTGGTCGCCGAAGTGCCTCTTCAACCTCCGGAGACCGCGTTGACCCTGTACTGGAAAAACGGCAAAGTCGCGACCACCGATGGCCCCTATGCGGAAACCAAGGAACAGCTGGGCGGCATTCAAATCCTTGAGGCGCGAGACCTCAATCATGCCGTTCAGCTGGTCTCACAGCAACCAGGCTTCAAGTTTGGACTTGGGCCGATTGAGATACGGCCGGTTATGGACCTGAGCGAAATCACAAAGGAGAGCGAGCAGCGGCGACGGCGAAAGCAGACCTCGCGATGAGGGCGACTACGAGCAAACAGCCGAAAAACTCTGCCCCGAATAAGTTTTGGGAAGGGCACGACTTCAGTCGTGCCGCTAAGTGCTCTGATGGAAAGGAATGCTCGAGGGTGCCCCACGTTTCGCTTTTTTCGAAACGTGGGATTCCACGATCCTCTGTCTCTTCGGAATTTCTGACGATAAAGGAACGCTTGGCTTTGCGATGCAATCAAGAACCCCAGTCACCGATCGCTGCTCGAGGCTCAATTTTCCACGCGAGACTACCGAACAATTGTTATGTCTATATCTCCGGCTATCCGGCCGCCACAACAAATCGCTGAACTTCTCCCGTCCCTCCCGCGTATCCATCCCCATGGCGAAGTCTGCCTCATCGCGTGCTTTTGACTTCCACCCCCGCCCGCCATACCATCTCAGTTCCGGACGGCTCCCCGCATGATTGGCCAGACCATCTCCCACTACCGCATCGTCGACAAACTCGGCGGCGGTGGCATGGGCGTCGTCTACAAGGCCGAGGACATCAAGCTCGGACGCTTCGTGGCCCTCAAGTTCCTTCCGCCCGAGGTCGCTGCCGACCCGCAATCGCTCGAGCGCTTTCAGCGCGAAGCCCGCGCCGCGTCGGCCCTGAATCATCCCAATATTTGCACCATCCATGAGATCAATGAAGATGCCGGACAGACCTTCATCGTCATGGAGTACCTCGAAGGCGTCACCCTGAAGCACAGCATCGACGGTCGCCCTCTCGAAACCGACGTCCTCCTGCAACTCGCCATCGAAATCGCCGACGCCCTTGATGCCGCTCACGCCCAGGGCATTGTCCATCGCGACATCAAGCCCGCCAACGTTTTCGTCACCAGGCGCGGCCACGCCAAGGTTCTCGACTTCGGCCTCGCCAAGCTGATGCCTTCGTCGCGCGACCCGGGCCAGACCGTCAATCTGAGTTCACCCACCGCTCTCGACGACGCCTTCCTCACCAGTCCCGGCACCGCGGTTGGTACGGTCGCGTACATGTCGCCCGAGCAAGCCAAAGGCAAGGACCTCGACGCCCGCACCGATTTGTTTTCCTTCGGTGCCGTCCTCTACGAGATGTCGACCGGTGCCGTGCCCTTTCGCGGAGACACCACCGCCGTCATCTTCGAATCTATCCTGAATCGCGCGCCGCTTCCGGCCGTGCGCTTCAATCCTGACATCCCCGCGCGGCTCGAGGAAATCATCGGCAAGGCTCTCGAGAAAGATCGCGACCTGCGCTACCAGCATGCCTCCGAGATGCGCAGCGATCTGAAGCGCCTGCAGCGTGACAGCGGTTCCGGCCGTGGTGCGGCCTCAGTCACTAGTTCCATCAGCGACAGCCATCCCGTCGCGGTATCCGCTGGAGGTTCCGGCGGCGTCGCGGTTCGCGATGTCACTCCACCTGCCTCCACGCCTGCCGCGCACGGCAGTAGTTCCACGGTCAGCGCTGTTGCTCGCCAGCATCGCGTCGGCACCGCCGTGCTCTCTCTTGTCGCTCTCGCAGTGCTGGCCGCGGCCGCCTTTGGCGTCTACGCGTTAGTCACCCGCATCGGGCCGCTTCCATTCCAGAATTTCACCATCACGCAAATCACTAACAGCGGCAAGGTCGATCTGGCCGCCATCTCGCCTGACGGCCGCTACCTCTTGCACGTGCAGAACGACTCCGGCCAGCGCAGTCTCTGGCTGCGCAACATTCCTACCGGAAGCGACACGCAGATTCTTCCTCCGGCTCCGGGAACCTATGCCTCGCTGGCGTTTTCGCCCGACGGCAATTACGTGTTCTATCGCAAGTCCGCCACCGTTCGTGCGAACGAGTTCAACCTGTTTCGCGCTCCGGTGCTAGGCGGCGCGCCCAGGCAAGTCATCCGCGACATCGACAGCGACGTTTCTTTCTCGCCCGACGGACAGCGTATGGCTTTCATCCGCGCCAATGACCCCGAGCCCGGCAAGTATCGTTTGCTCACCACGAACCTCGAGGGCGGCGACGAGAACGTTCTCTTGATCGCCAAGCCCGCGCGTGGGGCCGACCCCTCTCACGTAGCCTGGTCGCCCGACGGCAAGCAGATCGCCTACTCTTTTCAGGGGACAGGCGAGATCATCGGCTACGTCGAGACGTTCGATCTCGCGCGAAAGCAGGTCGGCACTCTGGCGGCCCTGTCACAGGCAAGCATCTTTGAGCTGAGCTGGTTGCCAAACGGACGTGCTCTGCTGGTCGTCTACTCCCCTAAAGGTCCTCGCGGCGATCGGGCGCAGATCGGCGTGCTCACGACCGATGGCAAGTTGCATCCCGTCACTCGCGATACGAATCGCTACGCGACGCTCTCGCTCTCGGCCGATGCCCGTAGTGCGGCTAGCGTTCAGGTCAAAACCAGTCGTTCGATGTTGCTGTTTCCTATGGCTGGACAATCAGCGTCGGCTACGCCCACGATGGTGACGCAAGTCCCCGATCCGCGCCAGGTGCAATGGACTTCCGACGGCAAGCTGCTGGTGCCTGAAATCGACAACCTCACCCGCATCGATCCCACCGGACAGAATCCCACGGTGCTGGTCAGCGACCCCAACGCAGCGATTTTCGATCCGCATTCTTGCGGGTCGCGTTACCTGGTTTTTGCCTGGGCCTTTCACGGCGGCAACTTCGTCAACATCTGGCGGACAAATTCCGATGGATCCTCTCCCAAGCAACTGACGTCGCACGTGCTGGACACGAACCCGCTCTGCTCTCCGGACGAGAAGTGGGTCTACTACATCGAAGGCCCGGGCGTGCCGCGCCTCATGCGCGTCCCCATCGACGGCGGCAACGCCGAGATGGTTCCGGGCAGCGACATCCCAAACCGTTTTGCCATCGAGGGCATTGCTTTCATCGCGCCCGACAACAAGTCGATCGGATTCTCCGTCGACCTGATCGATCCGCGCACCAACGACGCCGTGGCAAAGCTCGCGATCGTCAACCTCGATGGGCCGCCATCCCCGGCGCGCATGGTCGATCTCGATCCGCGCTTAGGGGCCGGGAACTCTACCCCGGGCGTGCAGCATGTCCCCAACATGAATGGCGTGAGCTACGTGATCAGCGAAAACGGCAGCAGCAACCTGTGGTTCCAGCCGCTCGACGGCTCTCCCGGCCACCAGATCACGCACCTGCCCTCCGAACAGATCAGCAGCTACGCCTGGTCGCCTGACGGCAAGTCCATAGCTCTGATTCGGCAAGATGTTGTAGCCGACGTTGTGCTGCTGAAGGAAGGAAGTCAGTAGGTCAGGTGTTGGGTGTTGGGTCTTAGGTGTCAGTTTCTGAGTTCTCAGTTCCTCTCCTGGAGTCGTCATCCTGAGCGAAGTGAGGCGGTAGCCGAATGCAGTCGAAGGATCGCTACGGCTGATTTCGATTGCACCAAATCCCAAAACTTTCTCTTCCATAACGAATCCCAAGACCCAACACCTAAGACCTGTCACCTGTGACCTGCGTCAATCATACTTCTCATAAAGAATTGCCTTCCGATCCCATCCCATGCTCTTCAGCAACTCGCGGTTGGCGCGGATCATCTTGTCGAGGCCGCAGATGTACGCATGCAATTCAGTGCGATCTTCTACGATGCCGGGCACGTGCTCCTGCACGTAGCCCCGTAGACCCTGCCAGTCGTGGGCGCCCCGGCTCAGCGTGGGGAGGTAGTCGAAATTCTTGTGCTCGGTTGCGAGCTGGAGAAATTCTTCGTGATAGTAGATATCTTTTTCAATGCGGCTTCCGAAGAGCAGCCAGAACTTTTTGTCCTGATGCCGTTCCCGATCTGCGAGCAGCCAGTGCAGCATCGAGCGGAAGGGTGCGATGCCGGTGCCGGTCGCAATAAAGATCGTGTCGCGCAACGGCGGCCGCAAAATGAAATTGCCGAACGGTCCCTGTCCTGAAATCCTTGCGCCCGGTTCGAGGTCGCACAAGTAGTTCGACATGAATCCGCCCTGCACACGGTTCAGGCAGAAGGCAAAACGATTTTCGTCCGGCGGAGACGCGATGGAGTAGGCACGCGTGAGCTCTTCGCCGTCGGGCTTGGTGTGCGTGAGAGAGAGCCACTGCCCAGGCACGAATCCGAAGTGGCCCGTGCCTTCAACCTCGAACTCGAGGTGCTTGGTGTAGTCGGAGAGGGAAGTGCTTCGCGCCAGGCGCGCATGCAAAGTCTGGAACGCCATACCACTTAGATGAAACGGTGGGCTGTGGCGGTGCGACTGCAAATGTGAGATATGTTCCACCTGGAACCTGGTGCAAAACTATAGAGCTATTGATTGACGTAAAGAGTCGGATCGATGCGAGGGCGGGGACGCCCTCGCGACTGCCGGCGAACGCCGGCGCTACACTATTCCAGGACGGGGATATGGGTGAGAGCGAATTGAAGAGGTCCTTCGCTTCGCACAGGATGACAGGCGTAAGGGAGGGTTCGTTGAGTTTGCTCGCTCGTGGGTCGCGTTTTGTTCGCGGGAGTTTTGGTTCGGCGCAAATTTTATGCGTCGTTGGCCTGCTGGTGTTCTCGGTTGGGTTTGCTTCCTCGGGGGAGCGGGCGGAGGTGGCGCGCAATTCCAAGCTTGGGCAGCAGAATTGGGCGCGTTACGGAGGATCGCCCGAGAACGATCACTACTCGAGCCTGGCGCAAATCAATCGCAAGAATGTGAGCCGGCTTGCGGTGGCGTGGAGCTTTGACACCGGCGAAGAGGGTGGACTGCAGACCAGCCCGCTTGAAGTGGATGGTGTGTTTTACGGAATCACTCCCACCCAAAAGATTTTTGCGCTCGACGCGGCGACCGGAAAGCTGTTCTGGAAATTCGATTCGGGCATTCGGGGCACGCAGCCCGACCGCGGTCTGGCGTACTGGACTGACGGCAAGGACAAGCGCATCCTGGTTGGCGTGATGAATTTTGTGTATGCGCTCGATGCCGTGACGGGCGTGCCAGCGGCTGGGTTCGGCAAGGACGGGCGCATTGATTTGCGTGATGATTTGGGGCGCGATCCTTCGACGCTCTCGATTTATCTCACGAGTCCCGGCGTGATTTACAAAGATCTGTTGATCGTGGGCGGACGCGAGCCCGAGACGCTGCCCGCGCCACCCGGAGATATTCGGGCCTACGATGTGCGCACCGGCAAGCTGCACTGGTCGTTTCACACCATCCCGCATCCCGGCGAATTCGGATATGACACGTGGCCAAAGGAAGCCTGGAAATCCTCGGGTGCCGCGAATAATTGGACTGGGATGGCACTCGATGCGCAGCGGGGGATTGTGTATGTGCCCACGGGCTCAGCCGCTATGGATTTTTACGGGGCCGATCGTCTTGGGGATGATCTGTTTGGCGACTGCCTGCTGGCGCTGAACGCCGAGACCGGGGAAAGGATCTGGGACTTCCAGGAAGTGCGCCACGACATCTGGGACCGCGATCTGCCCGCGCCTCCCGTGCTGCTCACGGTGAAGCGCGATGGCAAGCGGGTGGACGCGATTGCGCAAACAACCAAGCAAGGATTCGTCTACGTTTTCGATCGCGCGAATGGCAAGCCTCTGTTTCCGATTGAATACAAAAAATTCCCAGCGAGCGCTGTGCCGGGAGAGGTAGCGGCCACGGAGCAGCCGGTGCCGACCAAGCCCGCGCCTTTCGCGCGGCAAACCATCAGCGAAGATGCGCTGACGACGCGTACGCCCGAAGCGCATCACTGGGCGCTCGAACGTTTCCGCAAATTCCGCAACGAGGGTCTGTTCGTGCCGTTCAGCGTGGGACAAGACACGGTCGTGTTTCCCGGTTTTGACGGCGGCGCGGAGTGGGGAGGTCCGGCGGTCGATCGCGATACGGGAATTATTTACGTAAACGCGAACGAGGTGGCGTGGACTGGCGCGCTCACGGAGAACACGGGCGAGGGAAGCGTGCGCTCGATTTATCTGAACCAGTGCGGGGTCTGCCACGGCGAGAAGATGGAAGGATCACCGCCAGCGATTCCGTCGTTGGTGGGAGCGGTGGACCGCAACACGCCCGCCGAGGTCACGGCTACCATCAAGAACGGCAAGGGACGGATGCAAGGATTTCCGAACCTGACTGAGGAGCAGGTGTTTGCGCTGGTGAATTACATCTCGACCGGCGAGAGCAAGGAATTGGAGAGCGGCGGGCCCGTGCAGTTGTCGATGAAGTACCGGTTCACGGGATATCACAAATTTCTCGATCCGGAGGGGTATCCAGCGATTGCTCCACCATGGGGAACATTGACGGCAATCAATCTTAATACCGGCGAGCAGGTCTGGAAGATTCCGTTGGGCGAGTATCCGGAACTGGCGGCGAAGGGGCAGGACAAGACCGGGACCGAAAATTACGGCGGGCCGGTGGTGACGGCGGGTGGACTGCTGTTCATCGGGGCGTCGAATTTCGACAAGAAGTTCCGGGCGTTCGATAAGGCGACGGGGAAACTGCTGTGGGAGACCAAGCTGCCTTTTTCCGGCAATGCTACGCCGATTACGTATGAGGTCAACGGGCGGCAGTTTGTGGTGATTGCCGCCGGGGGCGGGAAGGATCCGCGGTCGGGATCGGGCGGCGTGTACGTGGCGTTTGCGCTGCCGGCAAAGTGAGCGATGTTTGCTCCGTAGGGGGCGCCTTCGGGCTTACGCCGTCGGCGGGAAGAGTCGCCCCTCCGGGGCTTGCGGTTTGTCGTTAGGCACCCAGCGCTTGCGCGCTGGGCTAATGAATTCCGCGCTCCGCGCTCTCTTGAGCATCATGATCTGCGCTCGTTTGGAGCACCAAGGTCGTCTCGCTGGAGCACTATGATCGGCTCTTCCTGGACCACTATGATCGCTATGCTTTGGAGCACTATGATCTGGGCTCCTTTGGAGCGTGGTTTTTGGAGCATTCTGATTTGCGGCGTTTGAGCATTATGAGAAGACTGGAGAAAAGCATTCGTTCTCTGATCGCGTCTGCTCGATTTACGACCCGGTTCGGCCATCGGAGTCCCCGCACACTTCTGCCGATGGTCGCATTCTTGGTGTTCGTCGTGCCCATAGCGGCCCGGGAACGCGGCCCGCGAGTCGAGCTTGTTTGCACCTCGCCGCCCATTCCCGTTCGCATGGATAAGCAGCAGGTGCTGGTCTATGAGCTGCACGTAACGAATTTTGATGTCGTGCCGCTGAGCTTGAAGCGCGTCGAGGTGTTTGCCGGTGAGAAGAGCACCGGGCCGGTTGCCTCGCTTGACCAGAAAGAACTCGCGGCGGCTATGATCCGCGTCGGGTCTGGGATGACGGCGTCGGGAGATCATGCCAGTTCTGCTGATGTGGCGCGCGTGATCGAGCCGGGAGCGCGTGCGGTGATATATATGTGGGTTGCGCTGCCAACGAGTGGCCCCGCGCCCGCCAGCCTCCGGCACCGGATGATTTTCTCGGCGGCTGCCGCTGGAGGGGGCAGCCCCACCGACGCCATTCTGGAAAATTTCCAAGTGCCAATCAGTCACGACGCAGCCCTGACGTTGCGCCCGCCATTCCATGGAGGCATCTGGCTCGCAGGCGATGGTCCCGCGAACAACACCAATCACCGGCGCGCGATCACCGCCGTTGACGGGCACATTTATTCAGCGGAGCGGTTCGCGATTGACTGGATCAAGGTGGGCCCGAATGGCGATTCGCGTCACGACGGCACCACGCGCAATGACAACTGGTGGGGCTGGGGCGAGCCGGTGCTCGCCGTCGCCGAGGGCGAGATCACCGAAGTTGTTGATGGAATCCCTGACAACGTGCCCCGCGTGCTCCCTCCGGTCACGCTCGACAACATCGCTGGCAATCACGTGATCCTGAAGATCGCTCCCAACCGCTACGTGACCTACGCGCACCTGCAGAATGGAAGCATCAAGGCACGGGTGCATGATCGGGTGCATGCGGGTGATGCGCTGGCCGTGCTCGGGAACAGCGGCAACACGACCGGCGCGCACTTGCATATGCAGGTGACTGATCGGAACTCGGTGCTGGAGGCGGAAGGCGTGCCTTTCGTATTTGAGAAGTTCACTTATCTGGGGCCTGGAGCCGATTATGAACTCGATAAGCATGTGACCGTTCCTTGGACGCAATCGATTCCGCCGGGTGATGGGGTGGTGGAGTTTGAAGGGAGTCAACGCTAGGCGTGGTTTCGGTCGGACGAAACGGGCGAGGGCGAGGACGCCCTCGCGACTGCCGGCGGGACGCCGGCGCTACGGGAGACCCCCGGCGCTCCATTGCTTCATCGGGATTATTCCACCGTTACGGACTTGGCCAGGTTTCTGGGTTGGTCTACGTCGCAACCTCGGCGGACGGCGATGTGGTAGGCCAGTAGCTGCAGGGGAACGATTTCGAGGATGGGCGCCAGTTCTTCGGGGGCCGGCGGAATGTAGATTACGTGATCGGCCGCCTCTTTGATTTCCTCGTCGCCTTCGGTGGCTAGCGCGATGACTTGCCCGGAGCGCGCTTTCACTTCTTTCAAATTGGACATCGTCTTTTCGTAGCGCACCACCGAGAGCGGGTCGTGGGGATCGCGCGTCGCGATGATCACGACTGGCAGGTTCTCGTCGATGAGGGCGTTGGGGCCGTGCTTCATTTCGCCCGCCGGATAGCCTTCGGCGTGAATGTACGAAACTTCCTTCAACTTGAGGGCACCTTCGAGGGCGATCGGGTAATGGATTCCGCGTCCGAGAAAGAGAAAATCCTGCGCGCGCGAATAGATCTTGGCGAGTTCTTCGCATTGCTCTTCCCGGGTGAGCACGTGTTCGAGTTTGCCGGGCAGACGGGTCAGTTCGAAGACTTCCGACTTGGACTGTTCAGGAATGAGTGTTCCCCGCACCTGTCCGAGATAGAGCGAGAGCAAATAGAGCGCGGTGAGTTGCGCGGTGAAAGCCTTGGTGGAGGCGACGCCGATCTCTGGACCGGCGTGAGTGTAAATCGTGCCTTGGGCTTCGCGCGTAACCATCGATCCGACGACGTTGCATATCGCGAGAGTCTTGCACCCCTTCGCTTTGGCTTCGCGCTGGGCGGCGATGGTGTCGGCGGTTTCGCCGGACTGCGTGATCAACAGCGTGATGGTGTCGGGCGGAATGATGGGGTCGCGATAGCGCCACTCGCTGGCGTAGTCGACTTCGACCGGAATCCGCGCGAGGCTCTCGATCATGAACTTGCCGGCTTGTCCGGCATGCCAACTGGTGCCGCAGGCGGCGATGTTGATCTTCCGGGCGGCGCGCAGTTCAGCCTCGGTGATCTCCATCTCCTCGAGGAAGATGTGTCCCGTGTCCTGGGAAACGCGGCCTAGCGTGGTGTCGCGCACGGAGCGGGGCTGCTCATAGATTTCCTTGAGCATGAAGTGTTTGTACCCGCCCTTTTCCGCCATGATCGGGTCCCAGGTGACGTGCTGGACCTGGCGGGTGACGGGCTTGCCATCGAAGTCGGTGAGCGTCACGCCGTCGGGTGTGATGACGGCGAGATCGCCGTCGCCGAGAAAGAACAGGTCGCGCGTGTGATAGAGGATGGCGGGCACGTCGGAGGCAACGAAGTATTCATCCTTGCCCAGACCGATTACGGCGGGCGGACCATTGCGCGCGGAGACAATTTTATTGGGTTCGTCGACCGCGATGACGCTCAGAGCGAACACGCCGGTAAGCTCTTTGACGGCCTTCCGCACGGCTTCTTCGAGTGGGGGACGGTGGCCATTTCCAGTTTTCAGAAAGTATTTCTCGATGAGGTGGGCGATGATTTCGGTATCTGTTTCAGTAGTGAACTTGTGGCCTTCCTCAATCAGCTTCTTCTTGAGGGACAGGTAGTTCTCGACGATGCCGTTGTGGACGACGACGATTGTGCCGGAGCAGTCGCGGTGCGGATGGGCGTTTTCTTCGCTGGGGCGGCCGTGAGTGGCCCAGCGCGTGTGGCCGATGCCATAGCTGCCTTCCAGCGGCTTCTGGCGGATAACGTCTTCGAGATTGCGCAGCTTGCCTTCGGCGCGACGGATCTGAAGGCCGTTGCCGTTTCCGGCGACCGCGATGCCCGCGGAGTCATAACCCCGATACTCCAGCCGGCGCAGACCTTCAATGATGACCGGTACAACTTCTTTCTTGCCGACGTAGCCGACGATGCCGCACATAAGCCTGACTCCTGTTCCGGCTGAGTAAGCGCATTCCTCGCCGAAATACCGTCAATACAGTAGTCGCACGGGCGACTAGTCTTCTAAGGAGAAGCGATACTCTTCAATCACGGGATTAGTCAGGACTTCGCGCGCGATGCGATCGACTTCGGACTGGGCTTCGTCGCGGGTCAAGCCGCCGTCGAGGCTGAGTTCAAAATATTTTCCCTGGCGAACGTCCCCTAACCCCTTGTAGCCCATTTTCTTAAGAGCGCCTTGAATCGTCTTTCCCTGGGGGTCGAGAACACTCTTCTTGAGCAAAACGTAAACGTAGGCTTTCATGCGCGTTCAATTATACGTCAGCCGTTTCGGTGGGCTGAAGGTATCTAGTGGCGCGTCACCGATGTGCGGAAACCGCTGTGACGCGGGGGATTAGTGCGTTTTTGCGATCTCGATCTGGCGATCGAGGTCGGCGAGCGCTTGTTCGAGCATCTGACGTAGCCGCGAGTCGTGGGCGTTCTGCAACTGCTGAAGAACACGCTGACGCGATAGACGAAGCCCTTCCAACTGCCGGAGTCGTACTGCTTCCAGGGGAGAAAATTTTTTGCTGGAAGGTTGTTTTTTAAGTGCGGCCTCGGCCTGCTGCTCTTCTACTGACTTACTTTCCCAGCCACGTGCCATATCTACATTGTAAGCGGACGGACCAAATCGGGAAGAATGGGTGATCGCTGAAGACAATGGACCTCAAGGTTAGTTCGTTGTGATTTTGTCACAAAGCCAAGACTTTTTATCGTCGTGTGAATGGCGGCCAATTTTTTTCTGTGCAAGCAAAGGAAAAGGGGCTATGATCGGCGCAAATTTGGAGATCGGCTTGCGTTGAGGGGCGCGAGCCAAGATTGAATGTTGTCTAGCAATAGCCACCATTGCCCTCGCGATGAACGCCACCGTTACGAGGTTCTGTTAGAGATGGCGGACCTCGTTGTCCGGCATCAGTCCCTGCCCGAACTATTTCGTGATGTAGCGATCCGCCTTCGCCAAGTGGCGGATTTTCAATTCCTCAACTTTTCCCTGCACGATCCAAAAGATAATTCCATGCACCTGCACTGGTGGGAAGGACCGGATACCTCGGGGTTTCCAGCTACAGTCAGTATCTCGGAGTCTCCGAGCGGGTGGGTGCGCGAGCATCAGGATGAGTTGCTGTTTTCTGACGTGAAAACGGAGAGCCGTTTCCCGACAGTTCTAACCGTACTTAGGGACCACGCTGTCCAGACTTACTATGTGTTGCCCCTCACAGCGGGCCAGAACCGGCTGGGTGCGTTAGGCGTGGCCAGCTCCGGAGTCGATGCTTACCAGGAAGAAGACAAAAGATTGCTTCGGCGAGTCGGGGAGCTGGTTGCGCTGGCGGTGGAGAACACAATGACGCGCGCGGCCTTGCAAGGAGAAAAACAACGGCTGCGAGCGCTGGTGGACGTGAACCGCACGCTGGCGTCCAGCCTGGAGATGCAGCGATTGCTTCCGCTCATCTCCGAATGTGTGACGCGAGTGGTTCCGCATGATTTCGCGGGCGTCACGTTGTTCGATGGCGATCAGCAGAACATGAAAGCTTACGTTCTGTCGCCGACTCCGATAAGTCCGCTGGTGGAGACGGGTCCATCGGTTTCGATTGAACAGACTTTGTCGGCCAAGGCTTTTCTAAAGGGGGAATCGCAAACGCTCACGCACGAAGACCTGGCGAGCCATTCCAGCAGCATCTCGGGCCGGGTTCTGAACGCGGGGATTCGCACGGTGCGCTGTATGCCGTTGCTGACGTCGAAGGGATCGCTGGGGACGCTGAATGTGGGCAGCAAGAAGGACCAGGCGTTTTCCGCGCAGGACGAAGAGATTCTGAATCAGATCGCGGCCCAGCTGGCGATTGCGCTGGACAACGCGCGCGCCTACCGGGAGATCCAGGAACTGAAGGAGCGATTAGCGCAAGAGAAGCTGTACCTGGAAGACGAGATTCGGACGGAATTGCATTTCGAGGAAATTATCGGGGAGAGCGCGGAATTGAGGGCGGCATTGTCGAGGGTGAAGACGGTGGCACCCAGCACATCGACGGTCTTGATCCTGGGGGAGACGGGGACCGGCAAGGAACTGGCGGCGCGCGCGATTCACCGCATGAGCCGCCGTAAAGACGCGAACTTCATAAAGGTGAATTGCGCGGCGATTCCGACCGGACTGCTCGAAAGCGAGCTATTTGGGCATGAAAAGGGAGCATTCACCGGGGCGGTCTCGAAAAAGATCGGGCGTCTGGAACTGGCAGACAAGGGAACGTTCTTCCTCGATGAGATTGGAGACATCCCGCTGGAATTGCAGCCGAAGCTGCTGCGCGTGCTGCAGGATCAGGAATTCGAAAGATTGGGATCGAACCGGACGATCCGCGTCGATCTGCGACTGGTCGCGGCGACCAATCGCGATCTTCGTAAGCGGGTGGCGGAAGGACAGTTCCGCGAGGATTTGTTCTATCGACTGAATGTGTTTCCGATCCAGATGCCGCCGCTGCGGGTGCGGCCGAGGGATATTCCGTTGCTGGTGCGGCACTTTGTGCAGAAGATTGCGCGCCGTCACGACAAGAAGATCGAAAACATCCCGAGCGGGACCATGGATGCTCTGGTGCATTGGCACTGGCCGGGAAACGTGCGCGAACTGGAGAACTTCATCGAGCGCTCGGTCATTTTATCGAGCGGATCCGTATTGCGGGCACCGTTGTCGGAACTCGAGCCGGGGGCAGGGGAGGATGTCCCTGCCGATGCGACGCTGGTGAACGCGGAGCGTGAGCACATCGCTCGAGTACTGCGCGAATGCGCGGGAGTGATCTCGGGTCCGCGAGGCGCAGCGCAGAAGCTGGGACTGAAACGGACTACGCTGCAGTCGAAGATGAGGAAGCTGGGGATCTCGCGGCAAGAGCCGGATCGTTAGTTTTTCATCACACCTGGAAAATCATTCACAACAGAGGACACAGGGGGACACAGAGGAGGGATCGCCTCGCCCCGCTCGGCGGCATTGTGCCTCGTGGTACGGAGCGGCCCCTGTCTCAGATGCCGAAATATCGTCGTACGTGTCGGCTAGATGACTTAGCTTCGGCAAGATCCTTTCCCCCAACAACCCAACGTGCAGGGCTAAGGTGCGTGCTATCAAAAG
>Ga0207665_10000035_pt1 | contig 87960 bp, 82 predicted proteins | sample LARL112metaG_FD_184351 | JGI IMG/M metagenome (GOLD analysis project Ga0207665, IMG submission 184351) | Corn, switchgrass and miscanthus rhizosphere microbial communities from Kellogg Biological Station, Michigan, USA - LAR L11-2 metaG... | ecosystem: Host-associated > Plants > Roots >... | reverse complement strand
GTGCCGCTGCATTATGCGGTGTTAGCCCAAGTTTCCCTGGGTTATTCCCCACCCGAAGGTAGATTACCTACGTGTTACTCACCCGTGCGCCACTCTACTCATCCCCCGAAGGGGACTTTCGCGTTCGACTTGCATGTCTGAGGCACGCCGCCAGCGTTGATTCTGAGCCAGGATCAAACTCTCGTTATAAGTTTGTTCACTGGAACATTATCTTACTGGTCTATATCAGTCTCGATAATGACTCTTCTTCAGAGTTTTGAACGAGCTATTACGATCTGAAATCTGAGATCTCAAATCTCAACTCGTTTCGACTCTCAAAAGTCTTGAGACGGACACGCTCTATCTAGTTTTCAAAGATCGAATTCCAAATTGTCCCTTGGATTGCCTTACGGACAGCTTGAACTTGCCCTAAGCAAACGGGGATTCTAACGGACAAGCGTCATAGAGTCAAGCGCAGGAACGAAGTTTTTCAACGCTAACTTCGTTGTTGTGCGCCGTGAGGCTCACCCGCGCTTTCGGAGACCGGTCATAGACGCCTCAGAAGGGTTCTTTTCGCGGACCGCCACCGCACAATTTTATGAGATGGTCGAACGCGTTCGCCATTCGAGTTGCCAGTTCTTCGTCTCCGGTAAATACCGCCAGCTTGCTCTTTCGTTCCTCCCTACGGTGAATGAATCTGCCAGCGTCGTAAGTTTCGCTAAATTCGAAGATGTTTTTTGAGAACGATATCCACGCCGCCCAATCGCCGGCTGTGTTTTGTGCCGCAAACGATTTCTCCGCAAGACTCAAACTAGGCGCATACTTACTAATAATCTTTGTACCTTCTTTCTCGCCGCTCACCGTTAGGTTGATTGAACAGTAGCTGATCCCACCCTCCACATTGAATTGCTCAACTCGTGCTCGCCACCCGTCGCTTAAGTTGGCGCTTAGACCTTCCAACTTATCCTTCAGCCAAGACGATGTTTCCTCCAGCGTCGGCTCGGATTTTTCCGTCTTCGGTCTAGTTGTCGGAGCTGATGCCGATGAACGATCGTATAGCTCATCGAGTTCTGGATTCGGCGCTAACCAGATCCAATCCTGCTCGGACTTCCGTCGTTGTGATGCTGCCGCCCATTCGTCAAACCGCGGCACATAGGGTGTTCTGTCAACTAACAGGCGCAAAGACGATGTTGGAATAGCGAAGTTTAGGTTTTGACCTTCCTTGAAGGTTCCCTCAACAACACCAATTACTGTTCCAGTGCTATCAACGACTGGACCGCCACTAGAACCTGCCGAAATAGGCGCAGACAACTGAAGACGGGTTCCTTCTTCGAACTTGCGCGGTGCGGATGAAACAATTCCTTGTGACATCGTGCCGATTAAGCCCTCCGGATTCCCGAACGCGTAAACGGTCTGGCCCACTCTCAATGATGGCGACGAAGCAAATACCAGCGGAGTCAAAGCAACTCCTCTTGCATCAAGAGAGAGAAGGGCGAGATCAGAATCCGCATCGTAATTACGAACTTCTGCGATCCTCCAAATCTGTCTTCCGCGACCAGTTGCAATCTTTGCCACTCCGCGAATCATGCCCTTGATAACATGATAATTCGTGACCACCAGTGGACCTGGCGCCGCACCGACAGTGCCGTCGCTTTTACCGTTCACGAAGAACCCGCTTGCAAGGGACACCGTCCCATTTCCGTCTTCACAGACAATGAGAACGACAGATGGTAGAACTGCCTTGGCAATTTGTTCGGGGGTTAACGCATTTGTCTTCGTCGTACCGCCGCTGGCTCTTCTTTGGGAGTAGGCAGAACTCAGACCTAACAAGATCGAGAACACAACAATCGCCGGCGCGTGAGAATACTTCATATACTTCACTCGCAATTTATTACATGACGGGTTATGACAATCGTTCCGCTCGCTTTTCCAGCCACCGCCTAAACGAGTCCTGACTTTCGCCCGAAGGCTGACCGAGGATTAGATTCTCGACGCTGATGTCTTCGTCAAGATCGGGCCAATGAATTCCCTCTCGGTCGCCAATCCATCGCCAGTTGCTTCTCTCGTCAGCCGTGCCGTGCAGCAGCCGCGGATACCAAGCTAGCGGCACTGTAATAGTGCGGCCGTCGCTCAGATCGACAACCAAGCTGTCTTTTGTGATGACTAAACTCTGGGCTCGAACTTCAGCGACTAAAGTACTCATTCCAACTCCTAATCAAATCTTCTCTATTGCCTTCGACCAACTTCTGGATGCGATTGAGCTCGCTGCTTCCAAATCCGCCGCTGCGTTGCAATCTCACCGGATCCAACCAGAATTTGGCGACGTAATTCTCGCGCTCAACGTGGACGTGCTCGGGTTCATCGCGATCACCGGCGTAGAAAAAGAACCGATAAGCTCCAATTCGTAAGACAGTCGGCATTGCGCTGCGTCACCAAGCCTTATCTCTTCTTCCTTCCCTTTTCTTCTCCCGGCGGCGCCACGCGCAGCACGCCATGATCGTCGCGGTAGAGGCTGTACTGTTGTTCCTTAATCTGATCATTTTCATCTCGCACTCTTACGGTAAATGTTTTGTTCGAACCGCGACCTTCTACGCGAAGGGGCAGATATCCCTTCAGGTCTCCACTGAGATATGCCGTGTAATGATCCTGGTCACGTTTGTCGTAACCAAGAACGTAGATGCGATCGAAGTCTGGCTCGTCAGCTTTGTGCGCTTCCTTCGAAGAACTCTTTTCCAGAATTACCCAACTCCCAGGTTTGGATTCCCTGCCAACGTCTTTTCCTTTCGTTGTCGACACGTCATCGGCGCTGTCATCATCCAAACGCCGCCAGGCGACAAATTCACGCCCGCGACGGTAGTAGATAATGTCGCTGGGAACCGTGAGTTCGACTTGCTTGCCGTAGATCCAACCCTCGGGAGCCGGGGAAATCGAAGGCGACAAACGCACTTTATACCAAAGCTCATTCGTTTCCTGCTCTTCCGGGTTCTCTTCTTCGCCTTGCGATCGGGCATTACTCGTCTGAACGGTCCCCGGTTTGGGAGCGACGTCGCTCTCACTCGTTTCAGCCCCGGCCGGCTTTGGCACACGCTTCCAACCGAGGATCTCAAAACTTGATCCGCTGTCGAGGCGCATCATGATATTTTCGTTGTTCGCTCGATCAGGCGTAAGCCTTAAGTTAGAGCTGGCGCGCAACTGGCCGGTCGCCTGCCCTCCTATGCCCTTGTCCTCCTCGTTCAGCTTGCGAGAACTTTCGACTACTTTCTCGAGCATAATATTGCGCGCTTCGATCCAACCTTCAGTTCGATCGGTATCGCGCGCGCGTACCTGATACCAGCGCTCCTTCTTCGAGTTGTCACTGGGATCAGGAACATCGACGGAATCAAGTATGTCGAGCACGTCTCCTCTGTTGACTTCGAGCAGATCCGCCGCGACTACCGCCGTAGAACTTCTAATCTGCGCGCTCCTTGCTACCACGAAGCCGGTATTGTTTCGGTTTGCCAGAGTGCTACAGCCGGCCATCATTACGGCAAGGGACAAAAAGCAAATGGAAAGGAGTGTTGTCCTGGTGTTCACCCAACACGCACGGAAGTACAAACTATTACTTTTCCAGATTCTCACCATGGGTTTATCTTCGAACCTGATTCTTGAACGAACGCTTTCGTTCCGATGATCGCGCTTCATCATTGTAACCCAATTCATGCAGCAAATCGCGCTGGCGGCGATTCGGTTGGTTCGTCACACTAACTCGCGTTCGCGAACCAAAACGTTCGACCGTGAGCCCGAAAGGGGCCAACTCAGCCTCCAAATTGAGAACCACGGGTCTTTCAATAAAGCTCTGCGCAAAACTCTGCATCCCGCTTGCTTCGTTGAGTATGCCCAATGCCGCGAGACTTCCGTCGCGGCTGCGATCCTCTTGTTTGGGATCATTCGGCCGGTCGTTCGAGTGGTGCCCGGCAAACAGCGCACGATATACATTGTCCAGTGAATGTTTGCTATGAGTTTGCAGGCGCAGCCGTAGATCGTAAAGAAAAGCTATGAGCATTGCTTTCTGATAAACGACCGTCTCGCCGTTAGTCCACCTGAGTTCCGATGCCTCAACCAACGAACGTTCACTCTGGGGCCCAGCACGATAGGCATCGTAGGCGCGGCCAATGCCATTCAAAAAATCCTGGAAAGTCAGCAACTGCAAGCGAACGGCAACGCGCGCTGCTTCATAGATTGTGAATCCTTCATAAAACCAGGCGTAATCACCTTCCAGTGCTAATCCGTTTGGCACCCAAAGATGAAACAGCTCATGAGCAAGGGGCACGCTCAATTGCGCCATGGCCGCCGCCTTCGACGGTTGTCTGCCCAGCAACAGCGTGACAGTCGATCCTCGAGTTTCGGCGCTCCATTTCTCCGGCGTGACCGTGACCGGAAACGGCATCATAATCAGCTCCGCCCGATCACTTGGCATCGCGCCAAAGATTTCTTCGTGCGCCCTCAGGATCTTTTCAGCAAGATCGAGCGCCTCACGATCGTTGAATGGCCAATCGCCGCCGTCAATCAAACTGAAACTCATGACGCCGATCTGCTTCGTACTAATTCGCAGGCCGCGACCTACCGCAAAGACAGCGCGGCCTAAGTCGGATATTTCGAACTCTCCCTGAGAGGTCCTCCTTTCAACTGACAACGCCGTCCAATTCTCCGGCAGCGAGAACCCAACCGTTATGCGCGATTCCATAGGCTTCACCACGCGCATAGAGTCGCGCGAACCGTTCTTCAAAAACACTGGTGAATCTGAAAACGCCGGTAATAAATCGCCGAGCATCAAAAGCCCTTGATTAGTACCGAGCCATGATACGAAAGCTGCGTCTCCCGCTCGTTGCGGCGGAGCAAGATTCACTTCATACCTAAATCGGGACGCTGCCATTTCGGATTCGAATTCGCCGGGCGCAAGCTTTCGTACCGGGACGTCCTTGCCTTCAGCATCGGCGAGTGTCAACTTGGCAATTCTGTTGCCGAGGTCCATCGCGTTCGCGTAGCTTTTTCGGAATGACCAAATTCGATTAGGAACACATATTCCTTCAACTCTAACCACCGTTGACTCCGGCAGAATCGTTATTTTTGCGCGCGGCGATTGGGCCTCGGCCGGTTGGCCGCTCGCCGGAATCAGAATGCACGCAGCCATAATCGGCAGTAAGCGTCCCGCTCGAAGAACATGGAACCGATGCTGGTTGTTTAGTAATCGCATTGACACCCCTGCGCCGGCCTGATTAAACTACACGATAATTCAAACGGCAAAGTTGATGACGATCAGCAAGCACTTACAGCGATTATTTAGCGGTCCGCGGGGCCGCCATCGCGCGCTTTCCCTTTTATTGCTGGCGTCACTGTCATGGGCTGCAACCGTTGAGCTCACTCACCGACATCATTTTCAATCGTCAACATTTTCGGCAACGGAAACTCCAGGGGTTTCTAGTGACCTCGTGTCCCCGCGAGTCGAATCAAGCAGCCGAGACACATCGTCGGGTAGTCTGCTAAGCAGCGGCGAATGCTCCATTTGCCAACTTCATCAAAATCTTTTCGCTTCGCTCTTCAGCCACACGCTCACTATCACTCCGGCTACAGCGCACATTTTGCGCGTGCCGGCCGCACAGATTTCGTACTTTTCGCTCGTCAAAACACCTCAACAGGGCCGCGCCCCGCCAATCAATCTCTAAGCCGCAATCGCCGTCGTTGCGCGTTAGCTGATTTCCATTACGCGCATTGTCCCAGGCAAAGCGACGCTCTCCACTAAGTCCGTGATCTGCACGGCAAGTGTTGGCGTGGCCAATGACAGGAGGCATAGAGAGAATGAATCATCGGAATACTTCAGCGATCGCATTCATCCTGATCGCGGCAGTTACTATTTGCTCGTTTGCGGGTAAATCGAAAGCCCAGGCGCTCAGCGCGGGCACCATCACCGGAGTTATCGTGGATCCAAACGGCGCTGTCGTCCCGAATGCGACGGTAAGCATCACAAATCCGATCACCGGTTACAAGCGGACTGTAAACACTGATGCTGACGGCTCGTTTCATTTCAATGATGTTCCCCCGAATAACTATCAACTCAGCGTTTCGGCAACGGGCTTTTCCGCAGAACCGCAAACGGTGATGGTACGGACTTCAGTACCGATCAGTTTGAAGATTCCCGTTGCGGTTAGCAGTGCGACCGAAACTGTGACGGTTACCAGCGCCGCTGCCGATGTGCTTGAGAACGTGCCAACCGCACACACCGATGTCGATCAATCTTTGATCAGCAGGCTCCCGGTTCGATCGCCGGGTTCTGGGTTGAGTGACGTGGTTACTTTAACGGCGCCGGGTGTCGTCGCCGACTCAAACGGATTTTTCCATCCCCTCGGTGATCACGCGCAAACATCGTATTCGGTTGACAATCAACCGATCTCGGATCAGCAAAGCAAAACCTTCTCGACTCAGCTTCCGCCCAACGCGGTGCAATCGCTGGAGGTAATCACCGGTGCAACACCGGCTGAATACGGAGACAAGACAAGCCTGGTGGTGAACGCAATCACGAAGTCTGGACTAAATCAGAAAAGGCCGACCGGAGGTTTCAGCACAACGTATGGAACGTTTGGAACGATTAGCCAGGACGCTTCGCTCGGCTATGGAAGCGCGCGGCTCGGCAATTTCGTTACTTTCAACTTTGAGCGCTCTGGTCGATTCCTCGACTCTCCAGAGCTTACCGTTTTACATGATCGCGGAACATCGGGAAACATCTTCGAGCGGATCGACTACAGCCCGAATGCGAAAGACTCTTTTCACGTGAACCTGTTTCTGGCGCGCAATAGTTTTCAAACGCCGAATCAATTCGATCAGCAGGCGATTGGGCAGGACCAGCGACAGATCGTTCACAGCCTGAACATCGCTCCCGGCTATGTTCACATTTTCAGCGCGACCACGGTGCTTACGATCAATCCCTACTACCGTCTCGATAACGTTAAGTACCTCGCCAGCGACAATCCGTTTTCGGACCAGACGATAAGCTTCAGCCAATCACGAAGGCTGAACAACTTTGGCGTCAAGGCGGATTTGTCCTACGTGAAGGGAAAACATAATGCCAAGTTCGGAGTGCAATTCTCTCATACTCGATTGAACGAGGGATTTCAGTTTGGGATTACGGATCCGGATTTCAACGATCCGGCGAGCCCCGACTTCCTGCCCGGATTGTTACCTTTCGACTTGACGCGCGGCGGTCATTATTTTGTTTTCAATGGCCATGCGGACATAAAGCAGGAAGCTCTTTACGCTCAGGATAACCTGACGCTCGGTCAGGCGACGGCATCATTAGGTGTCCGCTTCGACAATTACAATGGGATTACTAAAGGAAGACTGGTGCAACCACGGCTCGGAATTTCTTATCATCTCAAGAAGACGGGAACGGTTTTGCGCGGTTCGTTCACGCGAAACTTCGAAACGCCCTACAACGAGAATCTAGTGCTCTCAAGCGCAACCGGCGCGGGCGGGTTGGCCAACGGCATTCTGGGAGACACCAGCAACTTACCGCTGCGTCCGGGCACGCGCAATCAGTTCAACGTCGGCTTTCAACAGGCGGTAGGCAAATACATCGTGCTTGACGCAGACTACTTCAACAAACGCACGAACAACGCCTACGACTTCAATGTCTTGTTCAATACGTCGGTTGCCTTCCCGATCTCTTGGCAAAAGTCCAAACTCGACGGCTATTCTTTCCGTGTTAACCTGACGAATTACAAGGGCTTTTCCGCGTTCACGGTCGCCGGTCACACACGCGCGCGTTTCTTTCCACCAGAAACCGGCGGACTATTTTTTAATTCGGATCTACCCACAGGCGTTTTTCGTATCGACCACGATCAGAATTTCGAGCAGACAACTCAGGTTCAGTACACGTTCCAGCGTTGGAAGAAGCTTGCGCCTTATGTGAATTTCACCTGGCGCTATGACAGCGGCCTGGTCGCGGGCAGCGTTCCGGATTTTGCAACGGCGCTCACATTTACCGCTGACCAGCAGGCGCAAATCGGACTGTTCTGCGGCGGCGTGTTTGCCACTCCAACTGCGCCGATCACGAGTTGCGACTCGCTTAATCGCGGCGCTTTACGTGTGCGAATTCCTGCGGACGGCACCGAGAATGACGATACAAATCCGCCACGCATTGTGCCCCGCCACCTGTTTGATTTCAGTGTCGGCACTGACAACTTGTTCCGTACCGAACACACAAAAGTTACTTTGCGCTTCACCGGGATGAATATCACAAATAGAGTGGCGCTGTATAATTTCCATTCAACTTTCAGCGGCACCCATTTCATATCACCGCGCACCTTTCAGGTGCAGGCAGGCGTGACTTTTTAACGCAAACGGCTAAGAGCTAAGGGCAAAGAGAGGGGCAAGACTATTGCTGCTTAGCTCTTTGCTCTTACATCCCGATCAATCGCACTGCGACTCCGATGATCAGGATTCCGAAGACGGTCGCTACTGCAACCATGATGCTCGGCGAACGGCGATGCGCAGCGGGCAAGAGATCGCTGGTCGCGGTGTAAAGAAAGAAGCCTGACGCAAATGCCAGAAATGTCGCCAGCGCTCTGGGCGGCGGCAGTATCAGCAACGCCAGGAGCGCTCCGCAAATTGGGGCGAGCGCATCCATCAGAAGAAACACGATATCACTGCGGCGGGCTTTCTCACCCCGGGTCACCAACAAGATCGTATTCAATCCGTCGCTGACGTCATGGACGACGACAGCCAACGCCACCAGCAGGCCAGTCCGCCAATTCACCAGAGAGGCGGCGCCGATGGCCGCTCCGTCCAATGTGCTGTGGACAATCAAACCAATGGCGCTCAGGCGCCCGAGATGTTGATGCACTTGATTGGTGCAGTCCTCTTCCGGACAGGCGTGAAGGATAAGCAACCGCTCCGTGAGATAGAAGAGCAGAAAACCGCCGACTACGATGCCGAGAATAATGCGAACGTTCCATCCATGATCTGTCGCCACGAACAACGACTCAGGCAACAAGTCAAAGAACACAGCGCCGAGCAAAACACCCGCACCCAAACCCATGAGCAGATGCAAGCGACGATGCGCGGACAGCGCCAGGTAACCACCGACCAAAGTCGAACTCATCGCCAGAACTGCAAATAGAACGGCTATCATCGAGTCTTCACCAACTAATTCTGCGCCCGCAAAATAGCAGAGACAGGCCTCATTTCAAACCTCGCAAGCCACCAGAGCACTAAGAGAGCACATGCAAACCGTTGACAGCTTTCCGCTCTGCGATTAGAATTGTGCCACCAATTGGCGCTGTCCCTGGTTCATGAGGAACCGACAATGAGTTTAGTCAAAATCATCGTCATCACAGTCCTGATAATCCTCAGCATTCTGCTCTTCGGGCGTTTTCTGTTCTAGCCCGGCTGAGCGGCATGAAGTTGCGCGACTCGCACACGAACCACGGCCCACGATTCCCGAAGAGTTGGGCCGTACTCATAAGCTTACTCGCAATATCAACTCCAACAACCCGGGCCGAGACGCACGCTCAGGAACCTGAAGAAGTTATCCGCGTGCGAACTGACCTGGTTGCAGTTCCCGTAATCGTCACCGATGGAAAAAGTCGCCGCATTGCGGGCCTGAAGCAGGAAGACTTCCTGCTAAGTAACGATGGACGCAACGCGAAGATCGAGTATTTCGCATCGGCAGCACAGCGCGTCGCGCTGGCGTTTCTGCTCGACAACTCCGGCAGTCTGCGCGAACAGCTCACGCGGCAGCGTGATGCCGCGCTGGCTTTGTGCTCGCGTTTTGGAGCGGGCTCGAGTGTGGCGATTATTAACTTTGGCGCGCGTGCCAACGTAGCAACGCTCTTCACTGGTGACTTGGAGAGGGCGCGCCTCGCGTTTCTTACTCCCGCGACGATCAGTGAACGTACGGCAATTTTCGATGCCGCATTAGTAGCTGTTAATGCTTTTCGCTCGCGGGCCGACAATGTTGCCGAGCGCCGCATTGCGATTTTGATTAGCGATGGGTTGGACACCGCCAGCACCTCGACCTCCCAAAGCGTTATTCAATCAGCGATCCGCGCCGATGTTTCTTTCTACGTAATTCAATTGCCGCTGTTCACGCCGCGCGAAGGGCGGCTGGTTGCTCGGCCCGCGGCCAAAGGCTTTCGCGAACTGGCCGAAAAGACCGGCGGAAAATATTTTGTCGCCGGCAGCGTCCAGACTGCCCTGGATCCTGATGTGCCGATTGATCTGACTCCGGTGTTCGCCGCGATCGAAGACGATTTGCGCAGTCAATATGTTCTCGGCTTTTATCCCGGGGAAGGTTCTCGCGATACCCGTGTGCACACGGTCGCGGTCAGTCTCTCTAATCCAAAGTACAAGCGAGTACGAGTGCGACAGGTGAGGACCACATACGAATTGAAACGATAGAACTATGACCGAAGCAAACGATCAAGGACTGGTAAAGATTCGCCGTGCGCTGATCAGCGTCTCGGACAAAACGGGCATTGTCGAATTCGCCCGGTGCTTGCAGGAATTCGATGTTGAGATTATTAGCACCGGAGGCACGGCAAGAACGCTACGCGATGCCGGCGTCGAAGTGCGCGACGTTTGCGATGTTACCGGCTTTCCCGAAATAATGGACGGACGGATCAAGACTCTGCATCCGAAGATTCACGGTGGCTTGCTTGGTGTGCGCAACAATCCCGAACATGTCGCGGCCATGCGCGAACATGGCATCGAACCAATCGACATGGTCGTCGTCAACCTGTACCCGTTCGAGCAAACAATTGCGCGCGAGGGCGTGACGCTCGAAGAAGCAATCGAGCAAATCGATATCGGCGGGCCGGCGACGATTCGATCGGCAGCGAAGAATTGGAGCGATGTGGCGGTGATTATTTCAAGTGAATACTATCCACCAGTCGTCGACGAAATGAAGCGACTGGGGGGAACATTATCAAAGACTACTCGTTTGAAACTGGCCCGTCAGGCGTTCAGCCGCACGGCCAGCTACGACATGATAATCTCGAGCCATCTCACATCATCATTGCTTGAAACAGGCGAGGGTAAAACACAATCGGCGGGCAAAATGCTCGGCGGCGGCTCGAGCGGTAATAGCTTTACGATAACCGAAATCGCGCGGCAGGTGAGCCAACAAATGAATACACTGGTCGAACGCGGTGCATTAGTGTTACGCAAGGTGATTGACCTCAGATATGGCGAGAACCCTCACCAAAAAGCCGCTCTATATGACGTCGGCTGGCAGGCCGGAGTGGCAAATGCCGAACTACTTTCCGGCAAAGAAATGTCTTTCAATAACTATGTCGACGCCGACGCTGCGTGGCAGCTCGTTTGTGATTTCGGTCAACTTGCTTGCGCAATTATCAAGCACACAAATCCCGCGGGGGTGGCGTTGGGCGCGTCAGCGGACGAAGCTTATCGTCGCGCGCTCGCCTGCGATCCTGTATCCGCTTTTGGCGGCATCGTCGCCTTCAACGGACCCGTCGATGAACGCGCCGCGCGGGCGATTATCGAAATATTCACTGAAGTAATCATCGCGCCGGATTTTGAACCAGCGGCAATGGAAGTCTTGAAAACGAAGAAGAATCTCCGCGTTTTGCGTGCGGGCGCGCCCGATTCGAATCAGATCACTGACTACAAGCAAATCTCAGGCGGCCTGCTGATGCAAACGCGCGACACGCACAAATTGAAGCGGGAGGATCTGAAAATCGTGTCCCGGCGCGCACCATCAGAAAAAGAGATTGACAATCTGCTTTTCGCGTGGACGGTTTGCAAGCACACTAAGTCGAACGCGATCGTTTATGCCCGCGACAAGCAGACCGTTGGTGTCGGCGCCGGCCAAATGTCGCGCGTCGATTCGGTGAAGATTGGCGCGATGCGAGCGCAGTTGCCAATTGAAGGATCAGTGCTCGCCTCGGACGCCTTCTTCCCTTTTCGCGATGGCGTTGATGAAGCTGCGAAGCATGGCATCATCGCGGTAATTCAGCCCGGAGGATCGGTGCGTGACGAAGAAGTCATCGCCGCCGCTGACGAGCATGGCCTCGCGATGGTCTTCACCGGCGTGCGGCATTTCAAACATTAACCAACCGGCACGCGCGGTTTTCTTCCATTTGAGGGCCGCGATGGTAAGATAGCCACAAGTTCTTATCAAATGCCCTCCCAGAGGTTCGACGGAGGCGACAGGAGGCGGAGTAATGAAGAACCTCTACCCAAAGACCCGCAAGTGCTCTCGTTTCTGGTGGCTTCTTTTTTGCCTGGTTATTGCGGTCTGCCTGCTCAGTGTATCTTCCACGGCTTCGTCCGACGAAAAGTTTCACGAGCACAGTTTGGTCGTTCTCAACAAAGGCATCAATGACGAGGTTTCAAACGCGTGGACCAAGCTCGTGGGCGGACTGTCACCCCCGAAAAAAACCGTTGTCATTCTTGAGGGTGGAGAAACCTTCGACAAAATTCCGTACCTGGGGTACATGTTGCGACCGCACCCATCCTCGATTAACGATAAAGATATTGTTCGAATTGATAATCCCGAGAGTCCTGAGAGCATAGCAAAGCTGAAGGAGATAGCAGCGAACCCGAATCTGAATCTTTTCGTAGACATGAACCTTGGTTTGAGGGTGTCGGAGAGCTCGTGGGCTCCACGCACCGAGTGGTCGCGAAAAGTAATTCAGACGGTAGCCGAAGCACACGTTGAAATCTTTCCGGATTCAAAGACCCTTCTCATCGGCCATAGCGCCGGCACCGAGCCGATAGCAACCATCCCTGAACACGCAAAGAACTCGGAACGTTTGCTCTTCGATAATAGGATTGCCATATCGGCGCGCAGGAAGGAGGGATACCCGCCGGGCACCATTTGCGTTTTTAAAGATGGCGACTTCTATTTTTCTCCGGGCGGAAGTATTTCCGCGGATGCAATCTTTAAAACGATGGGTGAAGCCGAAGCTTCCCTACTCGCCAAACAGGGGTATGCGGTAGTCAGGATTGAGGGCGAAAAGGGCCCAAATTTCGCGCCCCAGAATGGCAACCCGATGTATCTGGCTGCCTACGCATCAGAATACCTGGCTGAGGCTACGACGCAAAACATTGCTAATAGGTTTTCAGCTCACACCGTGACAACAAATGTAGAGCAGCCAAATGCAAGAGTTCTTCTGTATGCGCCACATAGTGAGAAACCTGTTGAAATGTTGAATGCCTCTGTGGCCAACGGCATCAAAGCCATAAGTGATGTCGTTGTTTCCTCCCCAACCCGCGAAAATGGCGCGGCTCGTCCCGAAGGCGAGTTGAAGGACGCGGTCCGGCAGTTAACTGAAAAAGAACCTACTCCGGGTCTGGGCGGCATTTCACTCAATGCAACCGCGCAGATTCCCATAGATCCCCGGGTAGTAGCTCAGGCTGGTTACGATTCCCAAAAACAGAGACTCTACCTGAAATTGACTAATGGCAAATCCCTGTTATTTCCGGTCATGGATAGTCAAGTCCTGCGCCTCGGATTTCGGTTTGGTTATCTGAGTGACAAGAAACCGGAGCTATCAATTGGTGATACCTTTTTTGATACACCCGACGGACGCCGACTCGTAAACCTGGCGCCTCCCGGACGTCAGCCCATTTACTATTTCGGCGGCACGGAAGACACTCTCCTGGGTCTCGTGATGTGTCTCGCGGACCAAACGCTTGCGACGCTCACGTTTGGTTCTTCATCAGCGGTTAAGCCAACGGCCGACCAGGTGCCGGGTTTTCGAAGCCTGCCGGAACTCTTTCCCGAAAAATACACCGAGCATCCGGCCTCCGAGGGGTACCTTGGATCCGGGGCGCGCGTCTTCATGCATCCCTCTCTGGTTGAGATCGTGCGTAAGGTCGGCAGTGACGATCTGGAATTCGGAGCCACTGAGTTCTCAGTGGAATTCGGTAAGATGGGACCCGCCGAGGCCGTATTCGGATCCTTCCTGCAATCGCACTTTGATGAGATTGCCAACACCGAACAAGGAGCCGTATTCAAACAACTAGCCGCGTACGCGCGTGTGCTGGCAGTATTTCGCTGGCTCAAGGAAAATGACATCACTTTCAACGAGCAGGGTTTGTCAAGCGAACCTATCCTGACGACCTTCACGCCGCGCGACGCGGTGCCCATTACACTGCCTTCGCCAGGCGAAATCGCTACCAAATCTCCGACCATGCTGTTCGGTCCGGCGGGCCCGATAAAAATAATAAGGGCGAATGGAGCGCAAACCAGTCTCACTTATAGGAACGGGCTACCTACCAGGGTACGGCGTGGTGACGGTTCCGTGCTTGAGATTTTCAGGGACGATCTGGGAAACCCGGTAGCCATACGCATGAATGGAACTGAGGAGGCCGGCTTCTATGTCGATTCCCGGTTGGGCCAGGTTTTCGCCGCAAACGTTCACCTTCAAGGTAGCGGCCGCAATCTTAAGATTCAGGTCGATAACAATGCGGTGTTAGTCCCGGAAAAACGGCCCGAAGATACCGTGAGTCTGATTGTGGCGCGCTTTTCCCTCGAGTAAAACCCCCCAAGCATGAGCAGAAGCCGCATAACCATCGCCATTGTGTTGTTGGTCATCGCCGTTACCGGAATTGTGGTTTGGTTTGTCCGGACTCCCAAACCAAAACCGCCCGAACCAGTTGAGAAAGTCGACAAGCTGGCCAACCCGGTCGATATGAAAACTCTTCTGGGGACGTTGTCGGTTAGGGCCGTCACCAAAGAAGCAGAGGATGCGTCCAGATATTGGTTGTACATCGAAGGCCGCATAGTTGCGAAGAAAGAAGCTCCCCAGTCAACCTCATCGCCACCAATCGATATTCTTCTCGTACCGGGTGAATACAATGTGGAAGTCGGCGTTACCCACGGCAAGTTGACAAACTCAGATTACAGTTTTCCACTTGCGTTCAGGGGACAGAAAATAAGAATTGACGCTGGGAAGATCACCAGAATACAGCTGAGCGTGAAAGCGGAAAGCAGCTCCCTTCCAACCATGGTGTCCCCGTTGGCCGAACCCAGTTGGGACTGGTTCAATGCGTGGGTCAAGAAAGTGGATGAACAGCTCAAGTTATTCCAGAAAGATCCGGTGCACCTGGCAGTTCTTGAATGCTTTAAAGCGCTGCAACAGTATCCCCCGGTGCACCCCGCCGTTTACATCAAGCTCCCGCCGGAAAATGGCGGCGGTCGCGAGTTTGATGCCGATCAGGTGAAACTAATTGTTGCCTGGCTCAAGCGCTACCGGTCCGACACGCTCTCTCCATTACCTGCGGACTTCGTCGCTAAAATGCCGGACGAAATGCGGGCGAAATATGACCAGGTGCTGACTGTGATTACCAATTATCAGACTTATATAGACCAATTCAACGCGATTCCGAAGAACCTCGAAGAGGCAAAGGGTTTGTAATCGGGAGGGCGTGACCACGACGATCGGTGAGGGTCAACTCTGTATAAATCCAATTGAAGGCAGGTCAATGCTGCAAAATAAACTCGGAATAATTTTCGGTGTCGCCAACAAACGTTCGATCGCCTGGGCCACGGCGCAGGCGCTGCACGAAGCCGGCGCAAAGCTGGCATTCGCTTATCAGGGCGAACGACTGAAAGAAAACGTCGAGAGCCTGACGAAGGAAGAGATGCCGGACTCGCCGCTAATGTCTTGCGATGTGACGAAGCAGGAAGAAGTTAACGAAACCTTTCAGAGCATTAAGCAAGAATTCGGCAGGCTCGATTTTCTGATTCACAGCATCGCGTTTGCACCGCGCGAAGCCCTCGAAGGCGATTACCTGAAAACGGATCACGAAGCTTTCGCTACTGCTTTGGAGATCAGTGCCTATTCGCTGACCCAACTCGCGCGCGCCGCGGCGCCGCTGATGACCGAAGGCGGTAGTATTGTCACGATGACCTTTCACGGCGCGGAAAAAGTTTATCAGGGCTACAACGTGATGGGCGTCGCCAAGGCGGCGCTGGAATCGAGCGTGCGTTATCTGGCCAGCGATCTCGGCCCACGCAACATTCGCGTAAACGCAATTAGCGCCGGCCCAATTCAGACGCTTTCCGCGCGCGGAGTGGCAGGCCTGAGCACGATGCTGAAGCATCACGCCGAACGGGCCCCGCTGCATCGCAATGTCGAGCCGCGCGAAGTTGGTAACACGGCTTTGTTTCTTTGCAGCTCTCTATCGTCAGGCATTACCGGCGAAACGATCTATGTCGATTGCGGCTATAACATTATGGGGCTCTAGCAACTGAGTTACCTCTCCCATTGGGAGAGGGTTGGGTGAGGATCGTATAGTCGTCTAATTCGGTCAAACCCTCTTCCCCAGCCCTTCTCCCAAAGGGAGAAGGGAGTTTGTACGACAAAGACGATGAAGGACGAACACGACAAGACAGTTCGCGGCGGGACGCAAGACGAGCGTCTGCTCGAGACGCCGCGCGCGGACGAGTTCCTGCACACCGACACCTGGCGCGTGTTTCGCATCATGGGCGAGTTTGTGCAGGGCTTTGAAGACCTCGCGCATGTTACCAATGGCGTCGCCGTCTTTGGCTCAGCGCGCACGAAACCCGATGATCCGGAATACAAAGCCGCGCAGGAGACGGGCGCGTTGTTAGCCCGATCCGGCTTTGCGGTAATCACGGGCGGCGGTCCGGGAATAATGGAAGCCGCGAATCGCGGCGCGTTCGAAGCGGGCGGCACCTCGGTCGGATGCAACATTGAACTGCCGCACGAACAATCCTCGAACGATTACCTGACGCTCTCGCTTAAATTCAAATATTTTTTCGTGCGCAAGATGATGTTCGTCAAGTACAGCGATGCGTTCATCATTTTTCCCGGCGGCTTTGGCACGCTTGATGAGCTTTTCGAGGCGCTAACGCTAATTCAGACTCACAAGATTCGAAACTTTCCGGTGGTGCTGTACGGATCGAAGTATTGGCAAGGAATGATCGACTGGGTCAAGGGTCCGGTGCTGGGCGAAGCAAAGATTGCCGCGGAAGATTTACGTCTGCTTCATATGACTGACTCGCCTTCAGAAATTGTAGAGATTATTTCTCGGAGGCAAAGCGAGATGGAGAAAGAGGCCGCGCCGACCCAGGTGTGAACCACCACGCCACTCGGAGCGATTCGATCTAAGTCGACAAATCGACATTTCCCATCAGCCAATCAAGGTAAGGTTTCGAGGCGTCGGTGATTTCCACCGCAATGATTTCAGGTGTTTCGTAGCTATGGACAGCACGTACTTCTCGCTCCAAATCGAGGAAACGGCCGCGAATCGTCTTAGCGAGCAACAGAACCTCTGACTCGCGCTGAATCTGGCCCTTCCAGTGATATATCGATTGCATCTCCGGCAGTATCTGCACACATGCAGCCAGCCTTTTGTTCACAAGCATCTCGGCAACATGGGCAGCTTCCTCGCGATTGGCCGCAGTCACTAAGACCACGATCACTAGTGATTCGCTGGCAGTCATATTTTGAGCCCTCCCTCACCGCCCCACCCCAGCCGGGCTGTCCGTCTGGGGGACCCTGGGTCGGGCCAGTGCCGCTCTTTTCTTAGCCGTTCTCGTCTTGAGGCTCTGATTCATCAAACTCTTCATCGAGCGCGGACCCGGTCAGCGGCGAGGTATCATCGCCAAAGAAAGAAGCATAAATCTCTTTCGCGCGATCGAGGTCGCGTTCATCAACCAGCACCGCCACGCCGGGCGAGGTCGCGGAAAACACCGGCGAGAATGCGTCGTTGGCGCCGGATTGAACCACGGAACGGATCCCATTTTGTCGGAGAATGTCGTTCACCATTTCAGCTTCCGGCGGCGACGACAAAGTGTGCAGCGTGACGAAGCGCGCTTCGCTCGAATCGCTCGCGCCTGTTTCCGGCGTCAGTTGCTCTACTAAAGCTACGTCGTCATCAGGACAGCGACTGATGCCGGCCTGGTATTCAGATTCGCAAACTGGACAGAACATGTTCGCTCCATTTCTTAAACAGGCTGATAAAGCTCCGCCGATCCGACCGTGCTCGATTTCGTCAAATACATCAATTCCTTCCACACGTCCTCAGGCCCAAGATCGACAAAGCAAGCGGGCTTGAATTCGGTTGCACCCTGATAAGAACAGCGTACCTCATGACACTTGACACATTCGAAATCAGAAGCGATCCGAACTTGATTCGCGCCCACGGCGCCGCAGAGATTCGGATCGGTTGCGCCGTAAAGTGTCACTGACGGAACGCCCAGGGCGGCGGCAATGTGACTCAATCCCGTGTCAAGGCCAACGGTCGCCACTGCCTGAGAAATGATCGAAGCCTTTTCGGAAATCGAGAGTTGCGGCAACACGATCACGCCCGCGCGACCGTCCGCAATTCTCAAAGATCGCTGGCGTTCAGCTTCGTCACCCCATGGTAAGACGACTAGAAAGCCCGCCCCTAATACCGTTCGGGTCAAGTCTTTCCAATAGACTTCCGGCCAATTCTTTGATTCCCAGCTCGTGCTGTGAATGAAAACGACAAAGGGCCCAGGAATTTCCAACGGCGCGGGCTGCAATCGCGCAGGCTTGATACTGTAATCGACGTTCTCTTCAGCATAAGAGTATCCGAGCGCCAGTCCGAGCAATCTCCGCATCCTCTGAATCGAATGCAGGCCTTTAGGGACGGTAAATTTCTTTCGATAGGTTAGCTGCGCGCCGCGCTCGTGCACCGATCGCGCGTCATAACCGCAACGAACACCGCGCGCCAAACGGGCGATCAGCGCGCTTTTGAATTCGCCCTGGAGATCGACAACGAAATCGTATCGCCGGCTTCGCAACTCTTTTCGAAATTGTCTGAACTCCCTCCCCGTCGGGTTAGGGCCCCAGCGGCGCAGGGCCGTTGGGAAAACGGTGTCGACATTGGTATGCCAGGCAGGAATTTGCGCGAAGGCTTCGTCAACTGCCCAATCGAATCGTAATCCGGGAATGGCTTTGGCGGCATCTGTGAGGGCCGGCAAGGTGTGGACCACATCGCCCATCGACGAAAGCCTGACGATTAAAACACGCATTTAATTCATTGTACTGCGACGGCACGCTCGAAAGGAATCTCTTCAAAGTGAGTGAATCGTTTGAAATCGCGAAAGCGTCGATTGATCTCTTCATGCGTCAGACGTTGCACCCGTTCGGTGCCGAATTCTTCGACATTGAACGAAGCCATCACCGATCCGAAGATCATTGCGCGCCGTAACGCCGGCTCATCCAATTTTTCCTGGCTGGCCAGATAACCCATCAAACCGCCCGCGAATGTGTCGCCGGCGCCTGTCGGATCGAAAACTGACTCGAGCGGATAAGCCGGAATAGCAAAGTACTCTTCTTTGGTGAACATCGCCGCGCCATACTCGCCGCGCTTGACGATCAATGTGTGCGGACCCCACGAGAGAATTTTGCGTGCCGCTTTGATCAGATTGGGCTCGGAAGCAAGCTGGCGCACTTCCGCATCGTTGATAATTATTAAGTCGACGACTTCGATTGTCTTCTGCAGAGACTCGCGCGTCGTTTCAATCCAAAGATTCATCGTATCGAGGGCGACCAGTTCCGCTCCTGGCATTTGCTCGCGCACGCCGCGCTGCAGGTCCGGCTGAATATTGCCGAGGAACAAAAGCCTCGAGTTCTTTGACGCGTTGGAAAGCTTCGGTTGAAAGCCGGCGAAAACATTCAAGTGCGTATCCAGCGTGTGGGCTACATTCAGGTCGTATTCATAACGTCCGAACCAGCGAAACGTCTTACCGTCCGGAATGCGTTCGAGGTCGGTGGTGTCAACGTTGTGCCGCGCGAATACTTCTTCTTCCTCGGCGCCGAAATCGCCACCGACAACTCCGACTACGCGCACATCGGCGAAGAAGCTCGCCGCGATTGAAAAGTGAGACGCCGAGCCTCCCAGCATGCGATCGCGTTTGCCAAATGGTGTCTCAACCGCATCGAACGCGACTGAACCGACGACGAGTAACGACATGTTTCAGATTTTAGATTTCAGATTTCAGATTTCAGATCTTAGATTTTAGATTTTAGATTTTAGATTTTAGAGCTTCGCGTGGATGCTGCCTTCTGCTTTCTGCACCCCTCCCTCACGGTCGGGTTTCTGCCTTCTGCTCACTGCTTGCTGCTCTCTTTCGGTTTCAAGCCGCCTAACTCTTTCAAATCTTCCTCCGCCTGTTTGCGAAAGGGACTGTCGGGATGGCCGTTAACCAACTCAGAGAGATAATCACGAGCTTTCTCGCGGAATTCCTGGGGTGTTAGCGTGTGCTTCTCGGTGCCATCGTGAATTACATACAGCGACGGACTCTGTTTTCCCTCGCCCGCGGCCAGATGCCAACTACTTTCTCCTGCCATAAACAGAATCTCATCAATCTTCGAAAAGTCCGGATGGCCTGCTCTGACTTCTTCACATCGCAACAACGCGGCCACGTACGCTTTCTTAAGTTTGAAGTATTGACGCGCAACTTCCAGATTGTGCTTCGAATCCTTTTCCAAATCAGAATCGAGCGAAGTCGGCGGGCCTTTCCTGGCGTTGCCCTGCGATTGCGCGTTAGGCGCAGTCAGGAACAGGGCCAGGCCGCAAATCAATATCAACCAGAACTTTTTCATTGTCTCACTCCCTCAACTCGGAACTCTCAACGCGACCCCGAAAAATCATTTCCGATACTTTCCAATGATGGCGTCGAGCTTGCGCGCGGTTGCTTCCGGCCATAAATCAGGCGCCGTGAAAATTGCATTCTTGAGCGCCGAAGCGCATTTGCATTGACGGGCCTGGCCCGACAGCCGCTTTACTGCTTCGCGCATGATGATTTGCGCGTTGCGGACATTCTTATTCAAATATTCGATGACGGTATCAACTGTCACGGCATCGTGTCCCGGATGCCAGCAGTCGTAATCCGTGACCAACGCCAGTGTCGCATAGCAAATCTCGGCTTCTCGCGACAGCTTGGCTTCCTGCAGGTTGGTCATCCCGATAATATCCATGTTCCATGATCGATAAGTATTCGATTCCGCGACCGTGGAAAAGGCCGGCCCTTCCATGCAGAGATAAGTTCCGCCGCGGTGAGTCTTAACGTTCGCGTTTTTACATGCTCCTTCCAGCACATCGCCGAGATCTTTGCACACCGGATGTGCGAAGGCGACGTGCGCGACGATGCCGTCGCCAAAGAATGTCGATTCACGCGCCCGCGCGCGGGTGCGATCGAAAAACTGATCCGGGATCACCAGGTCGAGTGGCGCATACTTTTCCTGCAAAGAACCAACCGCCGAAGCCGAAAGAATCTGCTCGACGCCGAGCAATTTCATCCCGTAAATGTTGGCCCGAAACGGAACTTCAGTCGGCGTGAAACGATGCCCGCGCCCGTGTCGCGGCAGAAACGCCACGCGCTCGCCCTCGAGCGTGCCGACGATGAAAGCATCAGACGGCTTACCGAACGGAGTCTGAAGTTCGATTTCGTCGATCTCTTTCAGCTCCGGCATTTGATAAAGGCCGCTGCCGCCGATGATGCCGATCTTTGTCGTGGTCATCTCTTTATTGTTCAGCGTTATGTCAGACGATATATGTAAGCATCTTCGATTAGCGTTCCGTTAATCATGTTTCTCGAAAATCTGATGCGGGAGATTCCGTTGTCCGTTTTGATGGCGACTTTCAATAGTGAAATCAGCGGATCGCTCGAATCCACGACGCTGATATCTTTGAGTGAAATAATGGATTGATCTCCCGGAACCGTCTTAACCACTGATTGAACTTCTTTATAGACCGCCTTGAGACCCCTATTACGAACCTCTGGACTGACAATAATAAGCCTCCAATAATTTGATTCCGGGTCGTAGAACCAGAGCGCCCCAGAGACAGTTAGTCCGGCCTCGTCAAGGCGACGAATCAATTCCGAACCGGCGGAGATCAGTTGCTCTGATAAGGATTCTTTTACCACCATTTCTGTAACCATGGCATGATTCCGTCCTTTCCATCAGTTACGGCCAAATACAATGTCTCTGCCTGATCCTTTGAGATCTCCCACGAATATCGTGCGTCTTCTTTCCAGTCCTTCACGATGGCCCAGTTTAATCTAAAATCTTCATTCTCGTCGCTGTTTTCGCGATGCTCTTTCTCCAATTGAGAGAATTTAAGGAGAATACTTAAATCGTGAATGTAGAGTCTTTCTGAGTTCCTTGCAGGGAAATCGTGTTCCTTAGTATGTTTAGCAATGCACGCCTTCAATGCGCACTCAACCGCATAACCGATCAAGTAGTAAGCTCCTTCATAGCGTTTGCTATCCAAGAGCACCTTCGCTTCGCCAAGCCTTAATTCTGCGAGCTTCTGAAAGTCAGCACGATTCATATTCGAACAGTACTCAGCTTTCCGTTCTCTTCAATCACTTTGCAAAGTGGCTGATCGGGATCGTGATAGAACAGACAAGTCCACCTTTCGCGCGCCGCCTGAGGCAATAATTTCTTTTTTGCTTCCAGGGTCTCGACCGGATAAAGATCGTATCCCATGATCCAGGCGAACGGCACATGCGCACGCGTGGGAACCAAATCGGCGAAACCGAAAAGCGTCCGGCCGTCGCGCTCCAGCCGCGGGCACTGCATCGAACGATTGTGGCCCGCGTGCGTTTCCATCCACAGTCCGGGCACAACTTCGTAATCGGCTTCTTTCAACTGAAGCCGATCGGATTCCTTCACCGGCCGCCAATTGTCAGGTTCATAGCTGGCGCGATCGCGCTCCGTCGGCGCTTCCGCGTGTTCGTATTCAGCCCTCGAAACAAAATAGCGAGCATTAGGAAACGACGGAACGGGTTTTCCTGACTCGTCATGTTTGGTATTTCCGCCGGCGTGATCAAAGTGCAGATGGGTGTTGACAACAATCGTGATTTCGCCGGCGCTGACGCCGGCGATGGCGCGCAACGATTCGTCCAGCGATCGCCGGCGATCGATGCCATACCTCGCTCGCTGCTTCTCGTCCCATTTGTCGCCGATGCCCGTATCGATCAGAATCCGCTCGGGGCCTGCTTCGATGAACAGGCAATTCATGTTCAAGCGAATGCGATTTTGTTCGTCGGGCGGAGCGACTTTCGCCCACAAATTATGCGGCACGACTCCAAACATTGCGCCGCCATCGAGACGAAACTCGCAATCAGGAATGACCTCAACGCGATAGTCGCCAAACTGCATTTGCGCGCTTAACGTTTCTTCCTGGCGGGCGGCGGCGCGGTCTTCTTTTCGTTTGTTACCGGGGGCGCCACCGGCGCCTCCTCCGGACCGCCTGGAGCAAAGAGCGACGACGGAGGTTGGTTCTGGGGCGCAGTCACCTGGAAATTCTCGGCAACCGTGACGTGCGAGCGGTTTACGATATCGTCAATCCACTTTTTCTCTTTCTCCTGTTCGACGGCCTCCGCTGCTTGTTTGCGATCGCCCGCGCGCCGTTCTTCGAGTTTGATAATATGGAATCCGAACTGCGATTCGACGATGTCGCTAATTTGTCCGGGCTGGAGCGCGAAGGCGGCCTTTTCAAATTCCGCCACCATTTGTCCATGCCCAAACCAACCGAGATCGCCGCCGTTGTCCTTGCTTCCCGGATCGCTTGAAAACTGCTTCGCCAGCGAAGCGAAATCCTCGCCCGCGCGCACGCGCTTCAGGACTTCCTCAGCTTTAACTCGGGCCTGGGCCTTTTCTGCCGGATTCGCAGGTTTTGAAGCGTCCGGCGTGCCTGACGATCCTGCTGAAATCAGAATGTGTCGTGCGTGGACTTGTTCTGCCGGATGGGTCTTGAGGTATGCATCGATTTCCGCGTCAGTGGCTTTCATGCTCGGGTTCTTTTCCGGATCCAAATTATCCTGCGCGTAGCTCCTCACCAGCACCTGCGCCTGCTCGAGCATGACTTGCAGCTCGGTGCCGCGCTGTTTGTCGATGCCGGCCGCGACCCCGCGACGCTCCAGCAATAACGCCTGCCCGAGCTGATGTTTGGCTTCCTTCAACTGTTCTTCAGGAATCTGTTGAGCAGCCATCTGTGGATTTTCCGCCTTCACGTCAGTGATGAGTTGATTGAATCGCTCTTCTTGTCCGGGTTCCTTAAAAAAGGCTTCGATGTCGGCGTCAGAGACGTTAGTAGCTGCCGGATTGCTGCTTTGAGATTTGAAATAGTTGCGCGCGATTACGAACGTGCGCGCAAGATCCAATTGGCGTTTCAGATCGGGCCGATAGGCGAGGCCTTTTAAGCGTGCTTCTTCAGCGACGGCTAATAACTCGCGTAGGTTTTTCGCAAAGTCCTTGCGCGCTTTTTCGTCGCCGGCCATTTTCGCGCGCGCCTGTGGCTGCTGGTCGGCCACGATCAGGGCCATGTCTTCCGGGCTCAGGTTTACGACGCCGCGCCCGGCCTTTACTTGCCACGCGATTAGCGCAATGGAAAAAAGAATGCCGACCGCCGCGGCAATCCATGCTTTGGTAGTTGAATTCAAAATCAGTCGTCCTTTCAATTCTGCTGCTCGCTCAGCTCAGAACTTAGCATTCGCAGTCTTTCGATTATTCGCCTGCTTGAACTAATTCCAGCAGTACGCCTCCGCATGATGATGGATGAACAAAGGCGACAAGGCAACCGCCCGCGCCCTTTCGTGGCTCTTCATCAATTAACCGCGCCCCGTTCTGTTTCAAAGCAGCGAGCGCGGCCCGAATATCTTCAACTCTGACGGCGATATGATGGATTCCGGGCCCGCGTTTCTCGATAAACCTTGAGATTGGCGAATCGGCCGACGTCGCTTCCAGCAACTCAATCCGCGATTCGCCGACCGGCAACATCGCGACTCGGACTCTCTGCGCGGCGATCTCTTCCGTTTCATCAGGCTCTACACCCAATGTGTCGCGCCAAACTTTTGCCGCGTCAGCAATTCCCCGCGTGGCAATGCCGATGTGGTCAATCTTCATAGGGACAGAATACAGAAGTCCGAAGTCAGGAGTCAGGACTCAGGAGCAAGAGCGCATCAAACCGAATCTTCATCACAGCTTTTGCTTTCTGACTTCTGACCTCTGATTTATCAACTCCTCAACTGCCGAATAAGGATCGCGCTTCCTGGCGGCGACTTCGATGGCCAGGCGATCCAGTTTTTCCGATGCCGAATTTCCGTTTAGCGTCTGGGCCAACAGCCGCTCGCGCAGCAGCTCGAGAATCCGCCAACGCGCGATCGCCTTACGTCTCTCGCTGTGCGTATTTTTCTTTTGGGCCTCGCTGCATCGATCAATCGCGACCGCCAATTCTTCGATCCCTTTACTTTCGGTGGCGACCGTCTTGACGATCGGCGGTTGCCACCCGTCATCGCGCGTCGTGATCGCCAGCAGCGATTCCAACTCTTTCTGCGTTCGCAAGACGCCTTCACGATCGGCTTTATTGATGACGAACACATCGCCGATCTCCATGATGCCGGCCTTCATCGTTTGCACATCGTCGCCCATTCCCGGCACCAGCACGACCACGCACACGTCGGCGGTCTTTACGATCTCGACTTCGTCCTGGCCCACACCGACCGTTTCGACAATGATCTTTGCATACCTCGCGGCATCGAGAATCGCGACGGCGTCGGCGGTGGCGCGCGCCAGACCACCGAGATTTCCACGCGTGGCCATCGATCGAATAAAGACACCTTTGTCCAAACCCAGCGTCTGCATCCGAATCCGATCACCGAGAATCGCGCCACCGGAAAACGGGCTGGAAGGATCGACGGCGACGATGCCAACGCGTTCGCCTCGTTTGCGGTACACGGCCGCGAGCTTGTCAACCAACGAAGACTTCCCCGCTCCCGGCGATCCGGTAATGCCGATGACCAGGGCGCTGCCCGGGCGCGAGAAAATTGCCTTCATCAATCCAGCCGCGTCCGGCGCGCCGTCCTCAACTTTTGAGATCGCGCGCGCCACCGCATTAGCATCACCGGCAACAACTCGATCAACCAGCGGAGCCTTACTCATCACTCAATAACCCGTCACTCATCATTTATGCCTGACGCAGAACCTCGCGCGCGATGATCATCCGCTGAATCTCAGAGGTCCCTTCGCCGATCGTACACAGCTTTGAATCGCGCCAGTATTTTTCCGGAGGATAGTCTTTCGTGTAACCGTAACCACCGTGAATCTGAATCGCTTCTTCGCAAACACGCACGCTCATTTCTGAAGCGAACAACTTGGCCATCGAAGATTCCTTCGTCGTCTTTTTGCCCTGGTCGGTCATCGCCGCAGCGCGATACATCAACAGACGCGCGGCCTCAATTTGAGTGGCCATATCGGCGAGCTTGAATTGAATCGCCTGAAACTCGCGAATGGGTTTGCCAAACTGATACCGCTCGTTCGAGTAACGCAGGGCCGATTCGTAAGCACCCTGAGCAATGCCGACGGCCAGCGCGGCGATTGAGATTCGGCCACCGTCGAGAACCTCCATCGCATTAACGAAGCCCTGACCTTCTTCGCCCAGTCGATTCTCATCGGGCACTCTACAATCTTCAAAAACCACGCTGGCCGTCTCTGAGGCGCGCAAGCCGAGTTTATTTTCCTTCTTCGAGGGCGAAAAGCCTGCCATTCCTTTTTCGAAAATGAACGCGGTGATGCCTTTGCTTCGTTTCGTTCGATCCGTAGAAGCGAACGCCACGAGCGTGTCGGCGTGAATTGCGTGCGTGATGAAATTCTTCGAACCGTTGACCGTCCAAAGGCCGTTGTTTCGCGCCGCCGTCGTGCGTGTGCTGGATGCGTCGGAACCAGAGCCCGGTTCAGTCAAACCCCACGCGCCCAGATGCTCGCCGCTCGCCAGCGGGGCCAGATATTTTCGTTTCTGCTCCTCGGCGCCGAATTGAAAGATGTGGTTCGAACAGAGCGAGGTGTGCGCGGCCACGGAAATTCCAACCGAACCATCAACGCGCGAAAGCTCTTCGATAATCGTGGCGTATTCGACATAACCCAGTCCGGCGCCCCCGTATTCCTCGGGAAAAATAACGCCCGTTAGCCCGAGTTCGGCGAGCTTGGGCTTAAGTTCGATGGGAAAATGCTGAGACTCGTCCCACTCCATCACGTGCGGCGCCATCTCGCTTTCGGCGAATTCGCGCACACTCATTTTCATTTGCAGTTGTTCTTCGTTTAGTTCGAAGTCCATGTAATTTTGCGGTATGGCGAGCCGGCGAACGGGCCCGTCCCGGTCTCATAACACTCAATGACAGGCATCGCTGCCTGTCAACACCAAACCAGAACTTTGTATTCTACATCAACGGAGCATCTGAACGTCACCTGCGGCGAAGGCGAAGTGGTTTGCGCGCTCGCGCCTGTTTGCCAGCCGTGATGACCCGCTTGTCTCTGGAGCTCGCTTTAGCCTTCATCAATCGTCGCACTTCCATCTGAGTCAGGAAACGCCATTCGCCCGGTTTCAGTCTTTCATCCACCAGCGAGCCGATTCGCACTCGCCTCAATTTGATCACCGAATGTCCAATCGCGTCGAACATCCGCCGGATCTGTTGATTGCGGCCTTCGTGAAGCATTACCTCAAACCACGAATTCATTTTGCTTTCGCGCAGCTTGTGAACGTCCGCCCGGGCTGCTCGCTCGCCTTCACCAATCGAGACGCCGCGCCGCAACCGTTCGATCGCGCTCTCTGGCGGCACGCCCTTCACCTTCGCTTCGTAAACTTTTGCGATGCGATTTCGCGCCGAGGTTACCAGGTTCGTGAATTCGCCGTCATTAGTAAGTAAGAGCAACCCTTCAGTGTTGAAATCCAAACGACCGACGGGATAGACGCGGCCCAGCGACGACGGCAGGAGATCAATCACCAGCGGACGGCCTTCGGGATCGGAGGCGCTCGTCAGGTAGCCTCGGGGTTTATTCAGCAAAACATATACGTTTTCGCGTTTCTGCAGCAAGGCGTTGATTAATCGCCCGCGTACTTTAATGTGATCGTTTTCGGGATCGGCCTTCGTGCCCAGCTCGGTCACCGGGTTGCCATTGACCGACACAAGCCCTGACGCAATCAATTGCTCAGCATGCCGGCGCGAAGCCACGCCGGCGGTGGCGATCAGTTTTTGCAGACGTTCTTTCATAATCCCGCCAAACTCAGTTCTTAAAGATTCGCTTCAGTTTGTTCACGACCGAATCGACCTTTGACTCTTTCTTTTCTTTCTTTGGTTCTTCCTTCGGTTTGCGATTTTCAGATCGCGGAGTCGATGTCGGAGTCGGTGATGGAGTGGCAGTTGGTGAAGGACTACTCGTCTGGTTAGCATTAACCGAAACTGCGCCAGCCTGGTTCGCATTTCCATTGGATGAATCGTTTCTTAAGCGATTCGATAAAGCAAAGAGTGCCGCGCCGCCGATCAACCCAATCAACAGAATCGCGGCTATCATCATCGGTCCGCGCGATGAACTCTGCGTCGCCCGGTCCTGAATCGGAACTTGAAGCCTATGAAAATCGGGATGACTCGCGTTGGCAGTCGGATCGACACTAGCCGGGCCGGCGTTTGCGAGAGCCGAGTCCGCTGAAGTTAACACCATTCGGGGAATATTGTCCGACGAGGATGCAGCCTGAACCTGGCGCAGGCGCGCGAGATCGATCACCAAACGTCCCGAAGGACTTGAGGTCCCCGCATCACGCAACTCGTCCATCGTGGGCGCGATTACGCTTTCAGCATGTTCGAAACCCAGGAGCTCCGCGGTCGCGTGCAACTCCCGACGGAGCTCGTTCGCGTTCGCAGGGCGGTCAGCGGCGTTTTTTTCCAACGCATGCAAGACGACTCTTTCAATCTCCGCGGGAATCGAGGGCACGATTTCACGCGGCGGGCGAGGTCGTTCAGATACATGTTTCAGCGCGACAGCCAGCGGCGTGTCGCCAATGAAGGGGACGGTGCCGGTTAACATCTCGTAAAGAATTATTCCAAGACTATAAACATCCGAGGCCGGCGTGAGCGCCGCGGCGCCGGAACATTGCTCCGGCGACATATAACGCGGCGTGCCGATTATTGCCCCCACCTGCGTCAAGGTCTTGAAGTCGTCATCTTCGAGACCCTCGACCGCAAACTTTGCCACGCCAAAATCCAGGACCTTGACGATGGCGGGTAAATTTGGACGCTGCTCGATAAAAATGTTTGGCGGTTTCAGGTCACGATGAATCAACCCGGCTGCGTGAGCGGCCCCGACTGCCAGACATGCTTGCAAAGCGAGAGAGACCGCGCGCGCGGCATCAAGCGGCCCTTCGCGCGCGAGCAGGTCGCGCAGCGTCTGTCCCTCCAGCAACTCCATCACGATGTAGAGCCAACCATCGGGGGTCGTCCCAAAATCGGTGACGGTGACGGCATTGGGATGCTGCATCCGGCCGGCGGCGCGCGCTTCGCGATGAAAGCGATGCTGTGCGGTTTGATCGCCGACAAAGCGTTGGCTCAAAACCTTGATTGCTACGGATCGATCGATTAACAAGTGCGTGGCGCGGTACACAGTCCCCATCCCGCCGCCGCCAAGACGTTCGTCCAATCGATACTTCCCTTCGAACACGCGACCGATCAGCGGATCGACGGGAACGTTGGCGATGGTAACGTCGGCTTGCAGAGGCGTGAGGTCGTCCGGACATACAGCGGTGTTGTCAGAGAATTGCCGGCCGCATCTGGGGCATTGAAGCATAAAACGACGTTGATGAATTATTGAGAGAGCGTTCGGTATTATCGCTTAAACAGAAGCGTAAGCGTTAGTCATCAACGAAACGTTGCGCGAAACGAAACTTGATAATGACGCCTGGAAGCGTATCATTTCTGTCGTCATAAGTTTATTAACAACGTCTTCTCAGGAGATTACGATGAAATCGTTGATTCTGATTTTCCTCTTTTCCGCTCCCGCTTGTTTAGTCATCTATGCTCAAGGCCCGACGGTGCCGCCGAATCCTGCGCGCGACTGGTGGGCCCACATTGCATTTCTCGCCGACGATAAATTACAGGGACGCGATACCGGCAGCGAAGGTCATCTAAGGGCGGCTGAATATGTGGCTGATCAATTTCGACGCGCGGGTCTTAAAGCCGCCGGCGTCACCGGATACATCCAGCCTATCCGATTTCGCTCGCGCCGCATTGTTGAGGACCAATCAAGTCTGGCTTTGGTGCGTAACGGCGACGTCCAACCAACAGAGCTGGGCGAGGAGGCCACGTTCAGTATGCGGATTGAGCAGGCCCCGCATCTTGAAGCGCCGATAGTTTTCGTCGGTTATGGATTGACTGTTCCTGAACTGAACTACGATGACCTTGACGGTCTTGATATGCGCGGCAAAGTTGTGCTGCTGCTGACTGGCGGGCCTTCGAACATTCCGGGGCCGCTGCTCGCGCATCATCAATCTGAGCGCTGGAAAGCACTGAAGAGAGCCGGCGCGATCGGTGTGCTCTCGATCCAAAACCCAAAAGGCATGGACATACCCTGGGACCGCGCCGTGCTTGCGCGGTTCATGCCGTCACTGGCGCTGGCCGATCCGAATCTCGACGACACGGCCGGCCAGCAACTTGCGGTTACCGTCAATCCCGCGCGCGCGGAAAGATTTTTTACGGACTCCGGCCATACATTTCAGGAGATTCTGGCGCTGGCCAACAACGGCGAGCGATTACCGCGTTTCCCTATTCCTGCTTCTATCCGGGCGACCGTAAAGATGGCTACGTCAGACGTCGAGTCACAGAACATCGTCGGGATTCTCCCGGGAAGTGATCCAAAACTCAAGAACGAGTACGTCGTTCTTACCGCACACGTGGATCACCTGGGCGTGGGTCAGCCGATTAATGGCGACAGCATTTATAACGGCGCGATGGATAACGCTTCAGGAGTAGCTACGCTTCTTGAGACGGCGGTGACGCTGCGTCGATCTCACCAGCGGTTTCGCCGCTCGGTAATTTTCCTTGTAGTCACGGCGGAAGAGAAGGGACTCCTGGGATCAAAATACTTTGCCGCCCATCCAACAGTACCGGCGCAGGACATCGTAGCCAACGTTAATGTCGATATGTTTCTTCCGCTCTTTCCCTTGCGAGGTCTGATCGTTCAGGGATTGGAAGAATCGAATCTGGCAGATGACCTTCATCACGTCGGCGATCAACTCGGCATCAAGATCTTTTCGGATCCTGAACCTGAAAGAAATGCTTTCATTCGCAGCGATCAGTACAGTTTCATCAAGTCCGGCATACCGGCGGTTTCACTTAAGGTGGGTTACACGAAAGGCTCTCCCGAGCAGGAGATTGTCAGGCGTTGGCGCACCGAACATTATCACGCGCCTTCGGATGATCTGAGTCAGTCAATCGACTTTCAAGCGGCCGCAGATTTCAACCGGGCCTACCTTCTCGTAGTTGAGTCGATTGCCAACCGGGCAATGCGGCCGAAATGGAATCCAGATAGTTTTTTTAAAAGGTTTGCGCGATGATTCAGCAAAAAAAGGGCGCGGAAACACTCGAGTAACACCGGTACAGAACCGCGAACAGTAGTGAGCGGATTAAGGATTTAAGTTTCGATGTCGATCCTGATTGCATTCCATCTCGCGAGTTGCGCTTTTATCCTGCTCGCTACCGCTCGCGGTTCTGTGCCGCTTTTTGCTTGTCTGCTTCCGCCCAGTCTTTGGCGGAAACGAATGATTGACTGTCATAGATCAGCACAATCGTTCCCACTGGCATCAGCCTGCTCATTTCCACCGCCGCCGACATGGGAACGCGAATGCAGCCGTGACTCTGCGGTGAACGAGGCACCGAAGGATTTCCATGAATCGCCAGTCCGTCGCTGAAGTAGTTTGGATAATAAAGCAATCCGAGCGGCGATTTCCTCCACCCCGACATCTTCGCATAGATTCTGAACCGGCCTCTCGGCGTATAGGCCAGACCGCTCATGCCTTTTTCGCTGTAATGCTTGTTGCTGCCGGTTGATACCGGAAGAACCCGCATGACCACGCCGTCGCCGTCAATGACCAGGAGCACTTGTCGATCGAGATCAACTTCAACATGGCTGTAGCCAGTGTCCTTCGGCAGTGGCGCCGTCCCATTCATTATCAGGTCGAAGTCTTCGCGGCTCATGCGGCCGGTAACCGTACGGCCTTCCCATTTCTGAAAAGCGATCAGAGCGTTTCGAGTATCGATCGCGCCGCCGACCCGGCCCGTCCCGTAACCCATCTCTGAGAGGCGCGCTTCGGCCTCCTTCATCTCGGCGCGAGTAAGTGCGGGCGTATGCGTGTGAAGCGGACGTGCCTTACGCTTTTGGGCCTTTGTGATCGCTAATAAGTTGGCAGGAGTTAGGAAAAGTAAACTCAGTGTCAGTAATACTGTTGACGTGAATTTCTTTAGAGTTGTCACGAGTCCCCCGCCCTTAAACCTTGAAACCTGAAACTGAGTCGGGGGATTAACGATTAGTTTCAAGCTCAAACGTAAAACTTGAAACCTTAAACTTGAAACTTGTCTCTGATATCAACATACGCCGGGGCGTTGAGGAGGTCAACTGGGCCCTGCTTAACGGCCGGGGGATATTGCCCCATCACGTTTCCACCATCCATGTGAGAACAGATTGATCACGATCAAATCAGCAATCCGGCATCGAACCGCGAGCGCCGTTTGCGCATCTCATCGCTCTGCCCGACAATAGAGCCCCACGCCAACGCCGTCAGCGAGAATCAGTTATGAAGAATGTCAGAGTTCATTTTGTGGTATTCATCTTGGCGCTTGCGGTTCTGGTGGGTGTTGCCACTTTTCCTGCTCGTATTAGCCGCGGTCAGACGCAAAGTCCGAAGACTGACTCGCGCGTGAAGCCTACCGTTCTGCTAACAGATCGCGTTGCTAACAAAGAAAATGGATCCTCCTTTGCCGGCGCGGCCGCACAAAATGCCGTCCTTCAAAACGAATTGACGTGGACGTTCGGCGGCAAACAGCAGCGTGGTTGGTATCTCTACAATTCGCTCATAGGCAAGACTCTCAATATTCAAACCGACGCCGTTGCAACTGATTTCGCCGCCGCCCTCGCACTTTGGCAAAAGAAAATGGGTTTGATTCCAAGTGGAGTGCTCGATGAAGCCTCGCTGAACGCTCTCGTGTCTGAATGGCAGAGCAATCGGCTCAAGAACCGCACGTATGCCGAGGCGGACCAATTGATCACGGCCCCGCCGTCAGATTTTTATGATCCCGAGCGGGTGGCCGATCTTCGTCAGGTCGAGCGCAGCACCTATGCCGCTTACAAACAGATGGTTGCGGCGGCCGTCGCGGACCAAACACTCAATCTCGTTCATACGCCGCAGGGTGAGCTCGCGCCCACGGAGAAATACCTCAAGATCGTTTCGGCGTTTCGCTCGCGCGAGTATCAGGATCAGTTACGGCGGAGCTCGCCGAACGCCGGCAGCGCTGGTCTGGCCGTAAATAGTCCGCACTTTACCGGCCGCGCTTTGGATTTCTATGTCGGTGGCGATCCGGTAGACACCAAAGACTCAAATCGCGCGATCCAGGTCAACACTCCAATCTACCGCTGGCTGGTGCGCAACGCGGAACGCTTCGGCTTTCGTCCTTATTTTTACGAGCCCTGGCACTGGGAGTATGTGAGATAACCTCGACGATCGCCTGTACAGCCCATGGGGCACTAGCCCGACCGTCAGGAAGGGCTCTACGCTTTCCGATTCGATCCATGAGAGACTTTGACGACAACGATTTCCCTCTTCGCAAGATGTGCAGCATTCTCTAATTGTTTCTTGTTGGAACGATAGGAAAGCAATACCGATAGCAGTGCTCTTAGAGAAGCAAAAAGAGTAAGCCAGTTCGCAGTTTTTATTGCCGTTCCAAAGTGACGTCTACCAACTAATTCTCACTCGCTGCTGCGGCGCGATCGATCGCCGGTTCTGTTTCCGGCATCTGCTCCATGGCGGCTTCCGTGTGCAAACGATTCTGAAAAGCGGCATGCACGAACGAAGCGAACAGCGGATGAGGCGCGAGCGGTTTTGATTTGAACTCGGGATGAAACTGGCAGGCGAGAAACCACGGATGCTCGTCGCGCGAAAGTTCGACGATTTCAATAAACTTTTCGTCGGGCGAGAGCCCGCTGAAGATCATTCCGCCTTGCTCGAGTCTTTCGCGAAACGCGGGATTGAATTCGTAACGATGACGATGGCGCTCGCTGATTTCCTCGGCGCCGCCATAAACTTCGCGGGCCAAACTGCCTGCAGACAATAAACATGGCCAGGCGCCTAAACGCATCGTGCCGCCCAGTTGCTCAACATCGACCAGATCGCGCAACTTGAAAATGATCGGATGCGGCGTCTCAACATTGAACTCAGTCGAATCAGCGTCCTTCAAATCGCAGGCATTGCGCGCAAATTCAACACAAGCCGTCTGCATGCCGAGACAAATTCCAAAATAGGGCGTGCGCGTGCGCCGCGCGTATGATATGGCCCGAATCATCCCTTCGACGCCCCGTTTACCGAATCCACCCGGAACCAGGATCGCATCAAAGTCGCGCAAACGCGATTCGTAGTTCTCGTCCATCAACCCTTCGGATTCGATCCAACGCACGTTAACTCGCAGATTGTTCGCCACTCCGCCATGCGTCAGCGCTTCGCGCAAAGACTTATAAGAATCTTCCAGCTCGACGTACTTGCCGACGATGGCAATTGCCGTTTCGCCGCCCGAGGGCTGGCGAATTGTGGAAACAAGCTTGCGCCAATCGGACAAATCCGTCTGGGTCGCTACCTCGCCCATTTGCAAAGACGACACGATCAATTCATCCAATCCCTGATCGTGAAGCGCCAGCGGGACGTCATAGATCGTGTCGACGTCCTGCGCGGTAATCACCGCCGACTCTTTGACGTTGCAGAAGAGCGCAATTTTCGAGCGCAAATCGTGCGACAACGGACGATCTGAACGACATAACAAAATGTCCGGCGCGATACCAATCTCGCGCAATTCGCGAACTGAGTGCTGTGTCGGTTTCGTTTTCAATTCTCCGGCGGCGGCGATGAACGGAACCAGCGTCGCGTGGATGAACAAGGCGTTGTCGCGGCCTTCTTCGTTGCCCATCTGACGAATCGCTTCCAGAAATGGTAATGATTCGATGTCGCCAACCGTCCCGCCGATTTCTACAATCACCACGTCAACTTCGTCGTTCGCAGCGACTGAGCGAATTGCTTCTTTGATTTCATTGGTGATATGCGGGATGACCTGAATGGTCTTACCCAAATAATCTCCGCGCCGTTCTTTTTCGAGCACCGAAAGGTAGACACGCCCGGTGGTCCAGTTGTTCGATTGCGACAGATGAGCATGCGTAAACCGTTCGTAGTGTCCGAGGTCGAGATCAGTTTCCGCGCCATCGTCGGTAACAAACACCTCGCCGTGCTGAAAAGGCGACATCGTTCCGGGATCCACGTTGATGTAAGGGTCGAGCTTGATCAGCGTGACTCGCAAGCCGCGAGCTTCCAGCAAGCATCCGATCGAAGACGCCGCCAAACCCTTACCCAGGCTCGAAACCACACCACCCGTTACGAAAATGTATTTAGGCATCTATGTTCTCCCAGATTCATTTGAGCCCTCCCTCACCGTCGGGCTACTGCCCCGCTCACGCGCCTGCGCTCCCGCTTCCGGCGGATCGTCCGGCTCTTCTTTGTCATCGTAGATTCCGCGGCGCAAGTCCTGCCGAACCTCCACTGCTTTCTTGGCGCCCGGATCCAGAATCTGTTGCAGACCCATTAACCCGGCGGTTGCCAAACCCGTCCCTTCTTTTCGCTTTCGCTCAAACTCTTCTTCATTCTTAACGTTGTAGGGCTTGGTGATCTGATTGAGCAGGAGCAGCGCGCCCACAATTACCAGCGCGACAATTCCAATTCCAATCCAATCACCGGCGTGCATTTCATCAGCTCTCAGACGTTAGGTTCAATCTTCAGATTGTGCGTTAGGCCGAAAACCAGCTAACGCTTGAACTCTAAACAATCGTCGTCATCGGGCAATGCTCGTCATTTCGCATTCCACAATAGCACGCACGCGTTCAAGGTCTTCCATGGTATCCACGCCAATCGATGTCGACGCCGCTTCAACGACTTTAATCCTGACGCCGCGATCCAGGGCGCGCAACTGCTCGAGCGATTCCGACGCTTCGGATTCCGACTGTGGCCACGAAGTAAACTCCAATAGAAAGCCGCGCCGATAGACATAAAGTCCGGTGTGCTTTCTAAAGGAAGAAAGCAGCGCCGGTTCGTTTCCGAGCGCTGCTGCAATCGAGCCATGCCGCTGTACGGCATTATTTGGAAATGAAACCGGATTACGCGAAAAGAACGTGGCATATCCTTCCTCGTCAACGGCCACTTTGACCACCGCCGGATTCATCAAATCGGCTGCGTTAGCGATTGGTTCCGAAGTAGTGGCCATCTGTATTTCCGGATCGACGGCCAACGCACGCACCGCGCGATCGATAGTCTCAGGATCGATCAAAGGCTCGTCGCCCTGCACATTGACGATAATCTCAGCCTCGAGATTCCCAGCGACTTCCGCGACGCGGTCAGTGCCGCTGGCATGATCGCTGCGCGTCATCATTGCCTCAAAGCCGCGCGACTCTACGGCTTCGATTATCCGCGGATCGTCAGTTGCGACAATCGCCCGCAAAATAGTTTGGGACGCCAACACGCGCTCGACTACTCGCACCACCAGCGCTTTTCCGCCAATCGGCAGCAGAGGCTTTCCGGGAAGACGAGTTGAATTGTATCGGGCTGGGATTACCGCGACCGCGGTTTTGATTAAACGTGAGCCCGTGTGATCCACGGGATTACAAGTTAGCCCCGTTCGGTAGGGCGTGTCAATGATCGCGGGTCATCGCTCACGATTGGATACGCACGACGACCATGGCCGTGCGGCCGTTGTCCCCGATGACTTCAGTTTGGATTGGCAATCTGGATTGCAGTAATTGCCATTCATATTGTACGGGAACGATTACCAAAACCGGTCCGCCGGTGCGCCGCGCGGCATTGGCCACTTGATTCACGCCCTCGAATTTGATCGGTTCGCCATTTGCTCCGTAACTTAAACGTCCGGCGGCGTAGAATTCAGCGGTGCGCTCGATCGAATGCAGTTGCACAACCGGCGCGACGCCGTAGCCGCGCGCGTTCGCGCTCTCGATTAAATCGCGCACAGCGTACTGCCGGGTAACGACCGGCGCGCCACACTTGATTGCTATCGCGCAGGCCGCCAACGTGCCGGCGGCAATCAACAATACCGGCGCCGGGCGCAGTCGCGGCCAGAACAAGAGGGCAACTCCTCCCAGCACGACAGGAATCGCCGAAAGGCCGGCGCAAGTTGGTGTCACGCCGAGTTTTCGGGCCGCGTAATACCCGCCGCCAATCGCTACCAAGATCGCCAGGGCGCCAGTGACTCGCATCGGGGTCCGGCCGTTTGCGCGACGAACAAATTCCGCCAGTCGATCACCGGTTAGCAATGCCACGGCAGGTAACACCGGCAAGATGTAAGCGGGCAGCTTTGATTGCGATAGAGAAAAGAAAACAAGCGGCAGGACGATCCATGCCAGGGAAAAAACGCGAAGCCGATCGCGCGAAGCCTGTCCGCGCCAGTCCCAACGCCGCGCGCCAATCAAAGCTGAAAGAAAAGAGATTGTCCAGGGCAACGCGAGTAAGGGAAGAATCGTGAAGTAAAAATAGAACGGCTCTGCATGGTGATACTTCTTCGTGATAAAGCGCGCAAAGTGATGCTGAACAAAGAATTGGTCGACGAATATCCAACCGTGACGCGCAATCATCGGCCCATACCAGACCGCAGCTACAGCGGTTGCCAGTGGTAGTCCCCAAAGTAAACTGAGAAGAAATTGGCGGGACGGCCGCTCGCGCCGAAAGATGAAATAAAGCCCGATCACGCCGAAGGGAATAACGATTCCCACGAGTCCTTTTGCGAGCAATGACAAGCCCACAGAAAAGTAAAAGCCGCCGAGCAAGAAGGAGCCGCTCGTCGCAGCCGCTTTATGATTAACTTCACTCGCGATAAAGAACGCCAGAGCGAGCGTTATCGTCATGGTCACGACGATGTCAAAACTCGCGCCGCGCGCGAATACGATCGAGCCGGCACTCGATAAAAAGATAAGGGCACTCCAAAACCGAAAACCGTTGTTCGCCTCTTTCTTTTCATCAACCGGCGAGTCGAATTTCTCTTCGGAAGCTTCTACCTGCCGACCAATGCAGAAAACAGCCGCGCCGGTCAATAAGGCACAGAGTGCTATCCCGAAACGCGCCGCGTATTCAGATACGCCGAACACGCGATAGCTCGCCATGATCAGCCAATAGAGCAGCGGCGGCTTTTCAAACCAGGGCAATCCGCCGAGCGTTGGCGTGATGAGATCATGGCGCGCCAGCATTTCGCGCGCGACCTCGGCATAGCGAGGCTCGTCCGGACCAACCAGAGGAAATGCGCCGAGGCCGTAAAGATAGAACGCGGCGATAATGAGAAACAGAAGAAGCCAGCCGCGCTTGGCAAGGGTTGAAGATTGCAAGTATAGTCCCCAGAAGCAGTGATCAGTAGTCAGTGGTCGGCGGACAGTTGCATGATCATGAAATGCGTATGACCATGATCTCAATAAAACTTACCAACCGAACTCCGAAGTATCATCGAAACACAAGTTTGTTTCAAACCGGACACTGACCACTGACCACTAACCACTGACTCCTGTTCTATGCTACGCACCGCGGTTATCGGCGCCGGACATCTTGGCAAACAGCATGCGCGCATTCATGCCGTGTTGGCTGCCAAAGGCGCGTCGCAGTTTGTCAGTGTCTGCGACATCAAAGAAGACGTCGCGACGCGAATCGCCTCTGAATACCAGACGGATTGGACCGCCCGATGGCACAGTCTCATCGATCGCGTCGATGCCGTCAGTCTGGCAGTTCCAACTGAGTCTCACTGCGATATCGCCTGCGCACTGCTTGAATCCGGAGTTCACGTCCTGGTCGAGAAACCAATCTCGCGGACGCTGGAAGAAGCAGACCGAATGATCGCCAGTGCCCAAAAAGGTCACGCCGCTTTGCAAGTTGGTCACGCTGAGCGGTTCAATCCTGCCCTGGTGGCGTTGCGCCCGCACGTACACGACCCGGTTTACTTCGAGATTCATCGGGTTGGTCAGTTCACCGCGCGCTCGTTGGACATCGACGTCGTACTTGATTTAATGATTCACGATTTGGACATCGTGCAGTGGCTGGTTGGCGAAGCTGTCGAAGTGACCGGGCTGCATGCTGTCGGGATTCCGATTCTCACTGATCGGGTGGATGCTGCCAACGCTCGTTTGGAATTTGCGACAGGTGCGGTAGCGAACATCACCGCGTCGCGTGTCGGCACTGAGAAGATCCGCAAGATGCGCTTTTTTCAACCACGCGATTACGTCACGGTTGATTACGTGACGAATTATGCTTCCATCAGCAACCTGGCGCCCACAGCGGGTGCGAGTGCGTGGCCCGGCGTGCACACGAAAATTCTGGAAGTGCAAAATGTTGAACCGTTGCGCGCCGAGATTGAAGCGTTTCTGAACGCCGCTGCCAACTCTTCAGCGCCGCCGGTGCCGGGAGAAGACGGGCGCCGCGCGCTGGCGCTGGCTTTGCGCACGCTGGAGCAAATTCAAGAACATACCGTTCGTTCTGGTGTCGGCGCGTTTCTGGGAAAGGCATGATTTGATCGACGCTGCGAAACGCGATGAAGCGATCTCGGCATTGCTCACTGGGCATATTCACGCCGGCAATTTTCCGTCCGCGGTTTACGTTGCGGGTCAGCGAGGTCGAATTGTTTTCGCCGACGCTTTGGGCAACGCCGTCCGCGCACCGCAACAGATTCCTGCTACTCTGGAAACTATCTATGACCTCGCCTCGCTGACGAAACCGCTGGTCACAGGATTGCTGTGCGCGCGTCTGGTCGAGCTGGGTGAGCTGACGCTGGACAGTTCCGTCGCAAATTATCTGCTCGAATTCGATCGCCCCGATAAGAACCGAATTACTATTCGCGAGCTGCTCACGCACACATCCGGCTTGCCCGCATGGCGGCCCCTTTACATTCTTGCTAATGGCGAGCCAGAAGCGGCCGTTTCAGCGATCGCCAGCGAGACGCTCGAACAAGCTCCCGGACTGCGAGTCATTTACAGCGACCTCGGTTTCATCGCTCTCGGTTTCCTGCTGCAAAGGTTGACCGGAGTTTCTCTGGATCAACTTGCGCAGCGCGAGATCGTCGCGCCACTGAACTTACGGCACACCTTTTTTAATCCCTCGAGGGCCATGCAAACGGCGGTTGCGGCTTGCGAAACCGGCAATGCCTACGAGCGCGACATTTGCGAGCGCGATTTCAACGCGAAACCATTTTCGAATTGGCGTAACGATGTTATCTGGGGCGAAGTGCACGACGGCAATGCGCATTTTCTCGGCGGGGCGGCCGGCCATGCGGGATTATTTTCGACGGCCGGCGAGATTTTCCGTTTGGCGAATCAGTTTATCGGCGGCTTATCTCAACTGCTTTCAAGCAAGACCTGTGAGCTGTTTCGTCAAAACATGACGGAAGGATTGAACGAATCGCGATCGTTTGCGTGGCAGCTCGCCGCGACCAAAGATTCAACCGCGGGCCAGTCGCTGCCGCCGGATGCGTTTGGACACACCGGGTTTACCGGCACAAGTTGCTGGATCGATCCGCGTCGCGAACGCGTCTTCATTCTGCTGACCAACCGCACGCATGCTCACGCGCTGCCGTTCGTGAACATCAATCAAGTCAGACGCGAGTTTCATACTCTGGCAGTGAAGTCCCTCGGTTAGAATTGCGCTGTCGAAGCCGTCCCGTTTTATTAGGATCAGTGCTCAACGTTTCAGTTCGCTGGTTGGTCTTCGTTTTGATCGCGATCAGAAACGAAAATTCTTTCTGGAGAACAGTGGCATCCTTCAAGTCGGACTTCGCGACACACAACTCTCCCGCGAACGCGATCGTCTTTTCTGGCAGGAACACGCCCTTCAGAATTTCGTTATAGGTTGGCCGTTCGGTCCGAGTAGCGTTGACGCCTTTTCCCGGAAGACCAGTTCCTGCGGCTCTTTGGTAATTTTGTTGTCAGTCCCGACAAACTCACTTAAAAAGTGCACGGGCGCAGCGTTGGTTCCCTGGCTGAGAAACTCATTTGTCAAAAAGCAGCCGTCGGGACTTTTCTTGAGAAACGCGTGGAAGCTGCCTGGTTCGGCGCCCACCGCGTGATGCACGGTATAGGTGCAAAGACGCCGAAATATCTTCGGCATCAACACGGGGCCCTTATCCGAAGCCGGATTGAAAGCCGCGCCCTTGCCGAGATAAAGAAGCGTCTTGTCCAATTGCCCGACGACCTTTTGAAGCCGGCTCTCGGTACGATTCTTTTTTTTCCTTCCCTTTGCCGCTGCAGCCAGGAGTGTCTCGATCTCTTCATTAGACATCGAGGCATAAAAGGTAGGGAAAGCCCAGCCTTGCTCGACCAGCCAAAGGTTAATATCTATTTCACGTCCGGCAATCGTCACCAGGATATCGCCCACGAACCGGCCGTATGTGTCGAATACTTCATTAGGTAAATTCACGGCGGTCGTCACGGTACAAGGCACTATTGTCTTGCGGGGACCGCCCAGAAATTCGTGAAGCTTGACCGTTGCTGTTTCTCCAAACAGCTGGCGATACCGCTTATTCAGATGCTTTAGCTTCTGAAGTTGCGCCGCGGTTAATTGATCTTTCTGTTTCTTGCTTAGGGGCCCGGCCTGATAATGCAACTCTGGGGCATCGATGCCTTGAAAGCGAATCGTAATTCGGTTCTTCTTGTCGATCGCGGGTCTTGACCCTTGTCCCTTCACCTTAGCCTTATCAAAGACATGTGTGACTTTGAAAGGCCCGCCCGGCCCTTCCTGAAACTTAAATGCGTTTGGGCCAACTGCCACTTTGGCGGTGTCGGCATCAGATTCACCATCGGGCCAGAATTGAGTCAGGTCGAGCTTTCCTGTGACTTTCAGAAGTCCCATTATCTCTCTCTCCTTTTCAGGCTGCGTTGCTTGACGCAGCTCGCAATAATTTGTAAGTCATCACACGCGCGCCGCTCTATGATGACAGTTGTTTCTGTACGCTCTCGGCCGCGCGCAAGGCGAGAGCCGCGAGAGTAATTGTAGGATTGGTGCAACTACTGGTCGGAAAAACACCGGAGCCGGCGATGAAAAGATTCTGGTGATCATGTGAACGGCATTCGGCGTCGACGACCGATGTTTGTGGCTCGCTGCCCATCCGAGTCGTGCCCATAATGTGACCTGACCCCGAGTAGAACCCGGTCTTCAAATCGCTGAATTCCCACTCGTCTTCCCTGGTCCCGACCTTAGTGAATATCGTCTTGATGATTTTCTGAATGTACTCCATCCCTTTGCGGGTATAGTCGTCGACCTTATAAGCGATCTTCGGTTTGCGAATTCCGAATTCGTCGGCTTCATCTGCCAGGGTGACACGGTTGTTCGGGTCAGGCAGTTGTTCGGTCGAATAGGCGACGCGTAATTGCCGAGTAACGATGTGGTGCAATTCCTTCCGCAGCTCTTCTCCAAACAACTTTCTATCGGTTAACTTCTTGAGCGTATCGAACGGATGCTCGGATCGTCCCCAACCATCGTTTCCAATCGTCAAACGAAAAGCGCAGAACTCACTGCGGAATTTATGATCCCTGAAGGATTCAATGCAGGAGGTCGATTGCGGCCCGCGAAAGGGGAAGACCTGGAAGGGCATCATCGCCGCGCCTTCGCCGCCCGGGTGGTCCATCAGGTTGCGACCGACTTGCTGGCTGGAGTTCGCGATGCCGTTGCCGGCGTTGGAATTCAAAAGGATCTTCGGCGCCTCGATCCCGTGCGCCGCGAGCACAACGATTCTTCCTTTGGCTGAGTTGATCTGTCCGTCGGGCCAGGTCTTATAAACGACTTCGCCTATGTTATTCGAGCCGTCGAGTTTCAGATCCGTAACCACGGCGCGATCGATCAGCTTCGCTCCGGCCTTGATTGCTTTCTTGACATGCACGGTGGCGTCATATTTGGCCTGGATCGGACAGAGAGGAACGCAATTCGAGTTTCCTTCGCAGGCCGGTCTGCCGTCATACTTTCGCGAATTACGCGCTTGCGGGAGGGCAAACATTCTGACCTTCACGCCGTCAATTCTCAACCCGTCGATCTTGCTCTTGAGTTTCATATCGCCATAGGCTTGCGCAATCTTGGGCAGGGGAAACTTTCTCGATCGATAAGCGCCGAAGATGCCGTTCCATTCCCTGTGATCGCCGGCGACCCCGAGCGCATCCTCGGCGTCGCAATACCAGGGCTCCAAATCGTCATAGCTGATGGGCCAGTCAGCACCCACGCCATGAAGAGTCTTCAGTTTGAAGTCGCTGGGAATATAACGCGGGCTGTTCCCGCGAAAAGACCACGTGCTGCCACCGACCAGACGTTGATACTGACTCTTAAAAATATTCGGACCGGTTTGCCGGTAGTAGAGCTTGTTGGCTGGATCAGCCAGCGCAAAATCGGGATTGTCAGGGCTATGCGCGAATTTGCTGTTATCAGCATCCACGTAAGGTTCCGACGGGGTCTTATTCCGATTCGTGGCTTCAGCATAGAGCTTAACAAACGCCGCTCGATCATTCTTTTCGAGCCGCTTTTCGCCGGCGTCAAGGAGCAACACATTGCATCTGGCATCGGCGAGTTTCCAGGCGATCAAGGCTCCGGCCACACCCGCACCAATTACCACGACATCATATTCGTCAGCCATTTTAAGTCTCCTCTCTTAAGCCCGGTCATGGTCGCTTCGTCCAATACCCGTACTTTTGTTTGGAATTCGTCGGAGCGTGCGCCTGGATCACGGTCCAAAGCAGCCCGGAGTAATACTGCTTCTGGGTGCCGCTGGAAGCATTCGCGACTGGCTTTCCATCCGGGCCAAGCGGAAAGAATTCAGACGTATACCAGAGCCGAATGATCTGCTGGGCCATCGCAGGCAAATCTTCCTTTCCTGCTTCCGTCGTTGCCGCGATTCGGCGCTTGACCTCAAAGACGAGAAAAGGATCGTCGGCGATGGCTCCAAACTCAGCCAATATCTTCTGCATCTGAGTTGGGTTTTGCGCCTTGAGTCGTTGCAGATATTCGTCGGCTAAGTTTTTATCTAGTTTCTTTTCTCCAGTAAGAACTTTGGAAAGCGCGATGAAGGTATCTAGTTCGGTCCGGGCCATTGCCTTTCACTTCCTTTCTCGTCAGAAGCCCTTGAGGCGGTTTGCTTTTCGTCGCGTCGGGCCATCGCAGTTAATTCTCCGGAGTCGGCTTCAACCCCTCGTAAAAACCGGTCAGTCTTGCGTTCAGACTCTGAACCATTTTCAAGACTCACACTACGGGGATCTTCCAAGGCTGATACGAAAGGTGCACAGTTGGCAGGCTCTGAGGATCAGCCCGTAAGCTTTCCGAAGTGGGCGCACAATATGCTAACCCCCCAGGACTTGTCAAGATTTTGCCGGGTGGCGGCCCATTATTGAATTTGCTTGTCTGAGGGAACTGCGATCCTTAGCATCGGTTTTCCATTTAGGTTCGGCAACGGAAAATAAACCCGATGCGTGCGCTGATCGACAGCCACCGTGTGCGCATTAGCAGCGAAGAAACCTTCGCCGATTTTCTCCACACTGCGACCGCGTTCATCGAAGATCGTGATGATGCCACTCTCCGCGGAAACATAAAGCCGCCCGAACCCTTCGTCAAAAGCAAGTACATCGGGGTCCGACCCCACGGAAAGCGCCGCCGCCGCCTTTTTAGTTTCCAGATCGAATACGACCAGCTTCGAATTTTCTTCGCAGGCTGCGAATGCCAATCGACGCTTTGAATCAATCAACAGACCGTGACTTCCCTTACAACCTGTAAGCGGATAACGCGCGGTCACCCGATCGGAATTTGGATCAATTTCAGCCAACTCTTCCCGGCCATCGACAGTGACGAAGATGCGATCCGAGACAGAATCGTATTGTGAATTTCCCGCGCCGCCGCCGAGTTGAATCGTCGCGATTCGCTGATTCGTCTTTGCGTCAATGACTGTGTCTGACTTGCCATGCAGATCAGAGACGTAGATCTTGTTTTCTTTGCTCGCGTAGGCGATTCCGTCCGGGTAATCGCCTGCCGGCGCCCGCGCGAGGATCTTCAGACTTTGATCGTCGATTACCGCTAACTCGTTCGTTCCAGTGGCTGACGCATACACCCGATGCAGTTCGGGAACAGCGAGTACTCCATGCACCCGTTTGAGGTCTTTCACATCGCCGACAATAGTTTGCTTATTGACATCGAACACAGTCATCAAATCAGAGCCTAAGTGGGCGATATAAAGCCGGCCGCCGTCGCTGTCGAGACTCTGATAGTCGAGGCGAGTTGTTCCGCCACCAAGCGGAACGTCAGTCAAGGTCCGCAAGGGCAGAAGTCCCGACACTCCCGGAACAGCTTCCGCGTTTGCCGAGAGATTCGAATTCAGGTTCGCACCGGACGTTGGCGCCGAGCTTCCGTCAACATTGTTCGAGTGTGTCGAGCAAGCGAGCAACAAACTGGCTGTCAATACCGATGCAATCGTCAGGCAACGAAGGGCAAAATTTCGCAGAAGAGCCTGGCTGAATTCTTTCGTTTGCAAACTCATAATATCTTTACTGAATTATTACTTCCCGCGAGCCAGTATAGTTTCAGAGGAGCTTTACGTTCCAGCAATTGAAGAGCAATATTCTCGAAAAGCTAATTCATTGAACAAACGAACGAACTCAAAGCGGTCAGTGACAGGTGACGATCTCCACATGCCTTCGTGGCGCGAGGTGTTTCTCTACTTTCTGTTTCTCGGCTTTGTGAACGTCGGGGGCCCCGTTGCGCAGATCACGATGATGTTCAATCACATGGTCGAAAAGCGCAAATGGCTCTCGAAGGATCGCTTCGTCAAGATCATGGCTTTTTGTCATATGCTTCCGGGCCCGGAAGCGCTCCAACTGGCAATCTATGTCGGATATCTCAAGCGAAAACTGTGGGGTGGAATCCTGGCTGGCCTCACTTTTATCCTGCCGGGCGCTGTCGTGATGATTTTTTTGAGTTGGCTTTATGTTAAGTATGGGCGCCTGCCGCAGGTTAATAATGCGCTCTACATCTTGAAGCCGGCGGTGCTTGGAATTATTGCGGCGGGAATTATTAAGCTCGGTCGTGCGGCAATTCGCAACTTCTTTCTGGGGACACTGCTGGCCGGCGCGTTCGTGGGAATGCGCTTCGCTGGAATCAATTTTCTCCTGATTCTATTTCTGGCCGGCTTCCTCAATCTGGTTGCCCGGGAGGGCTGGCCTCGTCTGCGACGCTCTTTCGCGACGGTCGTGCCAATCCTGGCTGTCTTTCTGATGCTTCCTTTTGCTGGATCACGTTTGTTTCAGATTGCCTGGCTATTTTTGAAGACCGGACTCTTTAGCTTTGGAGGCGCCTACGCATCGCTTGTTTTTGTTCAGCGCGGCGCGGTCGCACAATATCACTGGCTGTCGGATGGTCAATTGCTGGACGGAGTCGCGTTGAGCGTCGCCACACCCGGACCGTTTATGTTGTTTACCACATTTGCCGGCTATCTCGCCGGCGGAGTGTCGGGCGCAGTCATCGCCACGTTCTTTGTCTTTCTGCCCTCGTTCATTTTTGTTTTAGGTGGCACGCGATATATCGAAAGGGTCCGCAACAATCAGGCGATTCAAGCCTTTCTTGCCGGCGTCAGCGCCGCAGTAGTTGGCGTGATCGCGGTAGTGTCCCTTGACTTAATTCCCGAGGCCCTCGCCGGTTGGCCAGGTATCGTGATCGCCATAATCGCTTTTGTAAGCATTGTCTTTCTCAAGATCGATATTGCTTTCCTTGCGCTGGCATCAATGGCCACCGGTGTCATTTACTCAATTGTCCGTGCCGTGATGTAACTTGGAATCTAAGCTGGCCAAACACGGATCGACCTGGCGCTCGCGGCTAATCGACTATCTCAGTCTCGAACGAAATGTCACCGCCGCTTCAGGCGCAGTGTTTTTGCTCGGTTTTGGCGAAGAGCTTTGGAAAAAGTTTCTGCCAAAATATCTCGAAGCACTCGGCGCGAGCACGCCCATCATCGGTTTGTTTGGGACGGCCGAGGATTTCTTTGACGCGGTCTATCAATATCCCGGCGGCTGGATTGCGGATCGCTTCGGAAGGCGGCGAGCGTTCTTCGTTTTTCTCGCACTCGCGTCTGCCGGCTACCTGGTCTATCTCCTGGGCCCATCGTGGCCATTCGCTTTTCTTGGCCTGGCTCTGGTAATGGCGTGGCAAAGTATGGCCTCGCCGGCAATCTTCGCGGTCATCGGTGACGCGCTGCCGCAGGAAAAGCGCGCGATGGGTTTCACGATTCAATCAATCCTCAAGCGGGTCCCCATCGTGATAGCGCCACTAATCGGCGGCGTAATCATAGCCTCGCGCGGCGTCGTCTCGGGAATTCACCTCGGCCTGATCGTCACGTTGGCAATCGCAGCCCTGACGGCTTTACTGATTCGCGTCATCAACATCACGCGTGAAACTCATCAGCCGTCGAACATTTTCGGCGTTTGGAATTCCTTTCAATCCGGACTAAAGCGCCTGCTTATCTCCGACATTTTCATCCGCACTTGCGAAGGCATGGCTGACGTTTTGATCATCCTTTACGTGACCAACGTTCTGAAGGTCGGCGTGGCTCGCTTCGGGACGCTAATCGCAATTCACACCGTCACGACTTTGCTTGTTTACGTGCCCGCCGCCAAAGCCGCCGATCGTTTTGGACGGCGACCGTTCATCATCGCCACCTTTTGCGCCTTTGCCTTGTACCCGCTGGCGATTATCTCCGCGCATGGCTTCGGCGGACTGGTAATCGCGTTTATCATTGGAGGGCTAAGGGAAATCGGCGAACCGGCGCGCAAAGCTATGATTGTCGACTTTGCCAAGCCGCAACTTCGCGCGCGCAGCGTGGGACTCTACTACCTGCTGCGCAGCCTGACCATAACCCCCGCGTCCGCAATCGGCGGTCTGCTTTGGAGACTAACGCCGCAAACACCGTTCATGTTTGCCGGAGCGTTTGGCATCGTGGGAACATTGGTCTTCATCATCACCGTGCGAGAGCGATAACCATTCATAACCAGGAGGAGGAAACGGAATCATGCGAAGTAAGAGAATTCTATCCAGCTTAGCCAGGGAAGTTTCGACTAACCACAAACACCACCGCGTCGCGGTCATCTCGATGCTGCTGATCGCGGCTTTCGAACTCACCTGCTCTTCGAATGGACAGTCACCACAATTTGATTGGAAGCCAGTCGAGCAGGCGATCGGCAAAGCCGGCAGCGTGCAGCCCGACGGCGTTTACAAGATTGGTTTGCCGCGCACCGACTTGCATGTGAAAGTCGGCGACATCGAAGTTAAGCCGACGCTCGCCCTTGGATCGTGGGTCGCTTTCGGAAAGCTCGCCGACGAGACAATCGTGATGGGCGATCTGGTATTGACTGAAGACGAAGTTGGCCCGGCGATGGCCAAGCTCCAGGACGGCGCCATCGAAATCACGGCGTTACATAATCACCTGCTGAATGAATCTCCGCGCGTGATGTATATGCACATCGACGGTCATGGTGACGCAGTGAAACTTGCGCAGGCGATTCACGCGGCGCTGGCGGTTACGAAAACACCGTTAGCGGCGCCTCCACCGAATGCCCAGCCGGCCCGGATTGATCTCGATACGAGGCAGTTGGATCAAATCATGGGCCGCGCGGGAAAAATTAACGGCGGCGTCTATCAGTTCGCGATCCCGCGGACAGAAAAGATCGCTGCGGGCGAGATGAAAAACGCCGCCCAGCCTATTCCGGCGTCAATGGGACTAGCGACCGCGATCAATTTTCAACCGACCGGTAAGGACACTGCTGCCATTACCGGCGACTTCGTTCTTATCGGAAGCGAAGTCAACCCGGTGATCAGAGTGCTCCGTGAAAACGGGATCGCGGTGACAGCGCTGCACAGTCACATGCTCGATGATTCGCCGCGACTGTTCTTCATGCACTTTTGGGCCAACGATACGACTTTGAAATTGGCGCACGGCCTGCGCGCGGCCCTGGACAAAACGAACTCAGCCAAGCCCTGAGTTCGCGCACACAACTCGCGCATTTTGTAGTAGAATCGGTCTGCCCCTTCGGGAGTTCCATCCCGTCCGATTCTCGTCTGGAGTAATCGCTACAGATGCAATTTGTTTGGCGCTCGATCTTGAAGTTGCTGATCCCCTGCTTGATCGCGTCAATATTTCTCGGCCGGATTACGTTTGCCCAGGAGACGAGAGATCGTCGCGTAACCAGCAAGACTCAGCCGGCACCAGAAACCGAAAACACCTGGCCCGTGGAAAACCCTTCAGTCGTCCAGCAAACAAGCAAGGCGCCCGCTCTCGCACAGCTTTCATCCGAACCAGTTATGCGCATCGCCCTGGCGAGCGATGTTCGTTCGGCGACGGTTTCGACCGCGGCCCATCTGGTGAATGCGTCCGAGCTCAAACTGGTCCCGCTCGAGGCCAGTCGCGTACGCGTGGAAGCGCGTGCTCTCTCGCCGCGGCCACCCGCGAACGATACGCCGTATGACATCGTCCTGGCGCGCGCGCTGACTCGCGACGAAGCCGATCGATTGGTTGCGCTCGTCAAACAAAAGGTCAACGAAGACGCCCGCCCGATTAGCGAAACCACGCAAAACAAATGGCGCGTGATTATTTCCGAGCCTTCACGGGAAGCCAACGAATTAACCAGCGCAAAATTGGAAGAAGCAGGTTTCGAAGTTCTGAATTCGCCGGTTAACGCCGCGCCGTCCGCTGCTGCGAAAACGATGGCCGACAATCGATCGCCGGCATCAGCCGCGCAAACAAATTCAGGGAGTTCGAAAGGTATTCGTTTGACCGCTCGTTCCAGCTTACCAACGCGAGAGTTGGTCGCTTTTTCGAACAACGCAACACCTCTTATCCACTCGAGCGCGCCGGTTGTATTTGGTTCTGACGACGAGAAAAACGCGCCGGTGCGTTTCGGCGACAAACCTTATCGCGGCCACATCGAAGTTTTCGCCAACCCGCGCGGAGCTTTGACCGTCGTCAACGTAATTGGCCTTGAAGACTATGTAAAAGGGGTTGTGCCGAATGAATTGTCGCCGGGCGGTTTTCCGGCGATCGAGGCTTTGAAGGCCCAGGCCATCGCGGCGCGCACGTACGCGCTCAAGAACCGCGGACAATTCGCTTCCGAAGGTTACGATTTGCTGCCTACAACTCGCTCACAAGTTTATCGCGGCCTGTCGAGCGAGCATCCGCTTTCTTCGCGCGCGGTCGATGAAACGCGCGGTCTGGTCGCGACCTACAACGGAGAGCCTATCAACGCGCTCTACACCTCGACCTGCGGCGGACGGACCGAAGACGCGGAAAACATTTTTCTGCAGGCGGTGCCCTACCTGCGCGGCCGCGAGTGCGCCGCCGAAGGCAAAGCTGCGTTAGCACCGTTCATTGTGAAGAGTGGCCGTGAGTTGTTTGAGATCAAGGACGAAAGGGATCTGGCATTCGCGCGCGATGCGGCCTTGCTGGCGGTGAACGGTGTGCCTTTACAGACTGAGAAAATCTCCAGCTCGTGGCTGTCTTCGCACGCCTCGCCAGCAGAAGTTCGCGACTGGTTATTCGCGGCCAGCAGACTCGCGCACGGTCAACCGTTCACGGTTCCGGAAGATGCGACCAGGGCCCCGGAGTTTTCGAGTGCGCTGGTCGCGGCCGTCTTTGGCGATAAACGCGCCGATACACTTTTGAACAACGCCGACGTTGAATATCTGCTCGCGTTTCGGGATGCCGACCAGATTCCGGCAGCCAATCGCGCCGACGTGGCGATGTTGCTCCGCGATGGTCACTTGTCACTGTTTGCCGACGCGACGTTGCGGCCCAAAGAAATCATTTCTCACGCCCGTGCAGTGCATGCAATCGCCCATCTGCTCGAAGCGCGCGGACTGCTCGCTTTGCAGAAAGGAACGACCAGGCCTGCCAGCGCCGGCGCGATGATTCTGCGCTCAAACAAAGGCAAGGACCAGCCCATCGTGGTCGGTCATGAAGTATTTCTGTTTCGCGAAATGGGCGACAGCCTTTATCAAGTGAAGTCCATTGCTCTGGTCGGAGGCGAGCCCGTCACCTTTCACGTTAGCGTCCAGGGTGCAGTCGATTATCTGGAAGTGCGGCCGGCGCCAAACGGCGCTTCCGCCGAAAGATTCTCGCCGTTTACGAATTGGACGGAAGGGTTGAGCGTCGGCGAAGTGCAGGCGCGGCTTGGCCGATCGATTCACGGCATTGGATCAATCACCGATCTGCGCGTGGCCGCGCGCGGCTCGTCGCGGCGCGTGATCGATCTGGAAGTCGTCGGCACACAGGGGGCCGGGCATGTTCGCGGTGGACGAATTCGCTCGGCGTTGGGTTTACGCGAACAACTCTTTGTCATCGATCGACTGTACGATGCGAACGGCCGCGTCAACGGATTTGTGTTCATTGGGCGCGGCTGGGGTCACGGCGTGGGGTTGTGCCAGGTCGGCGCGTACGGTCTCGCGCGCCAGGGTTTTACTTCGGAACAAATTCTCAAGGCTTACTATACCGGCATTGAGATTACGAAAATGTATTAGGTTCCTAGAGACCCCTTTTCTGAAATGCACGTTTGACCCAAACCTAAGATGAGGAGAATCAAGTTGTGTCACAGCAACCACCCCCGAACGAGTCCTTCGTACCTCCACCGCCGCCGTCGCAATTTGGAAATCCGCTATACCCACCCGACGTTTTCGCCGCTAAAGCGGCCGCCGTGGCCAGCAACGCCAAAAATGCGCTAATTCTAAGCATCGTGGGCCTGTTCTGTTTTGGATTCATATTTCTATCTGGCGTTTCGGAAAGCTAACGAAGCCCTCGAAACGATTGAGATTTACGACGTAGCACATGACAAACGCGGAATTGCGATGACGGCCAAGATTCTGAGCATTATAGATATTGCCGCCTGCGCGGCGGGGCTGCTTCTGAGGATCTTTGTCTTGCGATAGGTTAGCGCTAATGCGTTTCTCGCGAGCCCAAATCATCGGCGCGATCGTTCTTCTCGCAATCGTCTGGCTCGTCATCGCGATTCGTCTTATCATGTTTCGCGGGTGAGCGGGCCAATAAGCAGCGCTGATCTTATTGAGGAAGAACGCAGACAGGACGCCTGCGCTCCCGGCGATGATCGTCGCCCCAATGCTACAACTCCAATTATCGCCATCGTCGGGCCAACCGCTTCCGGCAAAAGCGCGCTCGGCATTGAGCTGGCACTGCATCTCGGCGCTGAGATTATCAATTGCGATTCAGTTCAGGTTTATCAAAGGATTCAGATCGCGACCGCTAAAGTTCCGCCGGCAGAACGCCGAGGTGTTGCTCACCACCTAATCGACTTTGTTTCTCCGTGGATCAATTTCACTGCGGTGGATTGGGCGCGCTCAGCCTTGGAAAAGATAAAAGAGATCGAGGCGCGCGGCCATCGGGTGCTGCTGGCCGGCGGCACAGGGTTCTACCTGCGTTCGCTGCGGCAGCCATTCTTTCCCAGCCCGCCAACAGACCGCGCGTTGCGAGAACGTTTGACCCGGATCCGAGAGCAAAAAGGAGTTGAGCATATTTATGAGATTCTCAGCCGTTTCGACTCCGTTGAAGCCTCGAAATTAAACCCGCGCGATTGGCCCCGCATACAACGCGCGATCGAGTTTTGCCTGCAAACAGGGCAGCCAATATCGGGCCAACGGCCTCTGCGGCCAGAGCCGCCTGCCATCGCTTCGCGAATTCGGACTCTGGCGCTTAATCCGCCCCGCACTGAACTCTATAACCGAATAAACGAACGCACTGAGCAGCATTTCGCAAGCGGTCTGGTCGAAGAGGTGCGCCAGCTTCTCGGCGACGGCGTGCCCAGGAAATCAAACGCGCTGGGCGCGCATGGGTATCGTCGCGTCGTCGAATATTTGATGGGAGAGCGCAGCCTCGAAAGCGCGATCGAGCAGACCAAACTCGATGTCCGCCATTATGCGAAGCGGCAGTTAACCTGGTTTCGCCACCAGCCTGACGTTGCGTGGGTCGAAGGGTTTGGCGACGACCCGCGGGTTCAGAGATCCGTGCTCGAAACATTGCAAACGAGTCACAAGTTTCTCGCTTTCAATAAAGGCTCTTCCCCCTTCTAAATTGGTGGTATACTTCGTGGCAAGTCTAACGCCAAATCAGGCAATCGAAACGGAGTGTGTTTTTGTGGACTCCAAGCCAGCGCCACAAAACATTCAGGATGGATTTCTAAATCTTGCGCGGCGCGAGAAAACCACGGTCACGATCTATCTTGTCAACGGAGCGAAGTTGCTCGGCCGGATCAAGAGCTTCGACAAATTTTCAATACTCCTTGAAACCGGTACCCAAGAGCAATTGATTTTCAAACACGCGATCTCGACAGTGTCGCAAAGCCGGCGCGCCACGGGCGAGTTGCGCAGCCACCAACTTACGCAAATACCTCTGGCCCAGCCAGCTCCAGCAGAAGAACCCGCTGAATCCTGATACACTCTAAAGCTGGTTGCACCATGGCTGGCGCCTTTATCACCTTCGAAGGGATCGACGGTTGCGGTAAATCAACGCAACTTCGAATGCTTGCCAGCGAGCTCCGGATTCAGGGACTGGAAGTTGTAACCACGCGAGAGCCCGGCGGCACAAGCCTGGGTCAAAAACTGCGCGCAGCTTTGCTGGATGTTGACGAGCAGGTGGACCCGTTAGCTGAGTTGCTGGTATTTGCCGCCGATCGGGCCCAGCACGTGCGCAAACATTTGATTCCCGCTTTGGAAACTAATCACGTCGTACTATCGGATCGTTACGCTGACGCAACCATTGCCTATCAAGGCGCCGGTCGCGGCTTTGATCGAAAGCTAATCGATGAAATCGTTCAGCTTGCCACTGCGGGCCTGCAGCCGGATTTGACGCTGATTTTCGACCTTTCCGTGGCCGAGTCAGTTGCGCGAACTAAACGCCGCGCCGACAACAAACAAAAAGACCGCCTTGATATCGAGGACGCCGGGTTTCATACTCGCGTGCGTAATGCATATCTGGAAATCGCGAAAGCCGAGCCCGATCGTGTGCGAATAATCGACGCCCGCGGAGCGACTGAGGAAACTCATAGCGCGGTAAAGGAAACCGTAATGCCGATCTTGAAAGCGCGCGGAATGATTCGCGAAGAGCAGGGGCAAAAAGCTGAGAGCAAGCGCTAAAGTATCCTTTGCCTTCGCCCTCTGCCTCTTGCTCTTTGCTCTGCCCTTGCTTTCTACTTTTTTGCTTTTATGTTCTCTCGACTAATCGGTAACAACGAAGCAAAGGACGCCTTACGCCGGCTTTTCACTAGCGAGCGAATTCCCGGGTCGTTGCTGTTCACCGGCGAGCAAGGCATCGGCAAGAAACTTTTTGCATTGGAGTTTGCAAAGGCTCTTAACTGCCGTAATCGCCAAGGAGTTGAAGCCTGCGACGAATGTTCGTCCTGCAAAAGGCTCTCCCGCTCAACGTTTCCTCCGTTTGGAGAAGTTGATGCCGACAAAGAACGTTTAATCTGGAGTGAACATGCCGACGTGGCCATGGCCCGACCGTACAAAAACATTATCAGAGTGAAAGTGATGCGTGAGCTTGAACGCGAAGCAAACTTTCGCCCGTTCGAAGGCGCGGCCCGCGTCTTTATCGTTGAGGACGCCGAGAGCATGAACGACCAGGCCTCGAACGCGTTACTTAAGACACTGGAAGAACCCTCGCCAACTTCTTATCTGATCCTGACCACCTCAAACCCAACTGCGCTGCTGGCTACGATCCGCTCACGCTGTCAGGTCATTAAGTTCGCGCCCATCCCGGCAGACGAAATTGAAAAATTCCTGGTAGCGGGCGGGAATGTATCGACCGCAGATGCAAAACTTCTGGCGCGTACGGCCCAGGGCAGCATGGGGCGCGCGTTAGCGATGGACTTGGTTGGCTATCGAGAACGTCGAGATTCGATGCTTGTTGTTCTTAAAGCACTGACAGTTCAGAGCGATGGTGTGCAGCTACTTCGCTCGGCTGAGCTCCTGGCGGCGGCCAAAGATCGAAATGAGTTTGAGCAAGTGCTGGAAGCCCTGGAGACTTTGATTCGCGATGCCTGGACATTGGCGCTGGGCCGATCCCACAGCGCAGTCATTAACATCGACCTGCTAACCGAACTGAAAGAGATCGCCGCTGAGATGAAGAGCCGGCACGCCGCCGCCTGGTTGCGCGAAATCGAGGAACTGCGCGGCACCCTGGAAGTGAATATCAACCGCCGCATCGCCAGCGATGCCCTGTTCATGTCGATGGCATCAGCACAGGGCTCGGGCTGAGCCCTATTTACATCCCGGTCCGCAAGTACAGGTGTTGTCGGTTGTATTCCTGTCTGTGATCGTGAACTTGATTTTCGGCGATTTTGGCGGAGCGGTTTCCACCGACGCCGTCCCTGTGTGAGTGCACATATCCACTGTGGCGATAACTATGCGGTCCGGGCGATTGTCGTCGAGCGTAATCGTGCAGCCGTTCCTCGTCACTGTTCCCGTGGCAGGGCCGACAAAAATTGGACCAGGAAAGAGGATGGTCGGAACGCCTGGCACAACAGGGCCCGCAACGACCTGTGCCGTGCCGCCTGACTGTTTTGTCTCGTTTGGTTTGGCAGTGCCGCCAGTTTGTCCAGGCACGCCTCCTGTCTGGACTGCGGGCGGAAGCATGACTGGCTCCGTAAATTTGTAGTCTCCAGTAAATGAATTGAACAGTATTACTGTCTGCGGATTGTTATCGTCCCGCAAACAGATATTGAACGGTTGGACCACGACAGTTGCGTTTGCCCCCCAGCCGCCGGCTTGTATTCCCGTGATTCCGCGCGTCGTGATGTAGCGCCCGTCAGCGCCGACCTGCGAAGGCTGAATCAGCAGCGGCTGATACTCGCCGCCTTCCATCGTGATCACGCCTTGCGCATCGAGCGTGAGCGGCACGGGTTGTTTGATCCCTTGCAGGCCATTCACTTCGATCTTCAAAGTCGTGCTCTCGCCTTTGCGAAGGTTCGTTTTTGGGGCGCTTAGATCCACCCTTATATTGCGAAACTCAGCCTTCGTTTCGGTCTTCCCCTCGTTGAGTTGAATTTGAATCGGTCCGGTGACGTTGATGGGCGCCTGAAACACTGCCTTGCGTGGGGACTCGGCCAGGGGAGCGATCACGCCGCCGGTTGAGGGACTCTGCTCACAGGATGGCGTCAGATTTATGCACCACTTCAACATAGTGTTGGACGAATTACCATCGAAGGGGCCGGTGATAACGGTCGGCCCGCCCGCTTGACCAAGCGATGGAAATTGGAAGCCGGGCAAGTCGTTATTTGCCGGCTTTGCCTGCGTGGCGGCCTGAGGAACGAAAATTGGAAATGTGAAGCTTCCCAACTCCTTACCATCGGCATCCTTCAAAATTATCGGCAGGACATTGGAATTGAGATCTATCACAAATTTTGTCGGCTCCTGCGCTGTTCCCGTTTTTTCGGGAACTGAAACTCGCGAAATCCAGTTCTCTGCGCCTGGCGGTTTCTCCCGATGCAAGAAATCAAGGTAAAGCTGCTTAACAAAAACTTCGTCGGTCGGTGAAGCAGGCTTGCGAGGCTCAACAAAAACCGTACCTGAGATCGTATCTCCCGCCATCATGTCGTCGGGTAAGTACAAGTGAATCTGACCTTGAGGTGTACCGAAAGTCACGGTACGCAGTCCGCCAATAGTCTCGGCGCGGGCATTCTGACTATTCCCGGAAGGTTCTGATGATTCGGCTACCTCCTGCGGGCACGGCACTTCCTCGTACACTCCCTTTTTAGGATCCCACTTATAGCAGGTGTCTTTTCCAGTCTTTGAATCGCGCACCCGCTTGCTGCCGCCGATTTCGTTTCCGTTGGCGTCGTAGGTAGTCGTCACACTGCTGGTCGGATTTCCATCTTTGTCGACATCATCATTCTTAATTGACACGGGCGTCTTCCCATCCGGACCGTATTCTGTTGTCGAAGTATTCGGTTTTGTGAACCCTTTGGGGTACGTAAACTGCGTACGCTTTCGCACTTTGCCGTTTTTTATTTCTCTTTTTTCAATTGGACGGTTTTGAGCGTCAAAATCCGTTTCGGTCCCAACCAGGTTTCCATCTTTGTCATAAGACATTGACGATCTTTCAGTCCGCGCACCCTGATTTTGCGCGTGATGGTTTGCTCCCGGCGCAACAAGCGCGCTCAGCACAATCGCAACCAGCATCGGCCGAATTATGAAACCGTAAGTAGAAACAAAACTCTTCATTTCATCTCTCCCTTCGACGAAAAAATGGGACCCCTTCGTCCTAAAATACGCAAGCGCCGTTACGAATAGATTGAATCCGTGTCTGGATTAGTGCGGGGAGGATAAACGTTTATCAAAGCGCGCGCATGACGATATTACCTATCACCGTCCAGGGAGACGGTCAATGATTCTAAGGCGAAGGTAGTGCTCTAACTACCAAGCAAAAGACCCCTTTTACTTTACTTCAGCCTATTTTCTGGGCGGCAACGGCAGCAGCATCGAAACCTGTCGCCGGTAGTCCTCATAAGTTTCGCCGTGAATACTGCGCAGGTCGCGCTCTTCGATTTGAATCGCGATGAGAATGTAGACAGTGGTAGCAATCGCGAAAACCAAATGGCCGACAGTCATTTTCGGCGTCGCCCAAAATGCGATAATGAAACCTACCATGATTGGGTGACGCACAAAGCGGTAAAACCCCGGCGTCCTAAAACCGAGATCTTTGTACTTTTGATAAAGGAAGACTTGCCTCAGGCCAAACAGATCGAAATGATTAATCAGAAAGGTGCTGACCAGGACGATGGCCCAACCGGCAAAGAAGACAATCCGCAGCACCAGGACGCCTGCGGGATTTCGAACATTCCAGATAATTCCGAGCAACGGCTGCCACTGCCAAAAAAGCAAATCGAGCGCGAGACTCGCCAGCAACACATAGGTACTGCGCTCAACCACCTTTGGAACAGCCCGAGTCCAGAAGTTTTTAAACCCGGGCCGCGCCATCACGCTGTGCTGAACCGCGAACAGACCAAGCAGCACCGCATCGATCAGAAGCGACTGTGCGAAGAGTCCTTCGTTGCCGGAATCGATTGACTTCGGCACGATCATGTTTCCCACAAACCCGATCGCATAGAGAAAGGTTACAAAGAAAATCAGGTAACTGATTATTCCGTAAAACAAAGCCAGAATTCGCCCCATTCTGAGCCTCCTTTTGACGCGGGTGGATTGTGCGGCAGCTTTATACGCCAACCCAAGGCCACTGGTCAATGAATTCTGACCGAGCGTGGGCGCGCTAAATAGAAATGGAACTTCTATTTTATTGAGACTAATTCGAGCGCAGGCGATACGGGCGATACCTGAGGTTTTGCGGCGCTGCCCTCGGCCAGCAACTTTTCCGTTTCAGAAACAAAAGCTTCGACAATGTTTTCGCCGGCGACTTTGCGCATGGGCACGCCATCTTTGAAGATCATGCCCACGCCGCGGCCGAAAGTGATACCGAGCTGGGAATCATGCGCTTCACCGGGACCGTTGACCGCGCAACCCATGATCGAAAGATGAAGCGGTTCCTGAATGTGAGCAAGACGTTTTTCAATCTCGGTAACGATGCCGACGAAATTATCGACATCCAGACGGCCGCAGGTCGGACAGGCCACGACGGTGACTCCACGGGTCCGCAGGCCGAGCGATTTCACAATTTCCCAGGCCACACGCACTTCTTCCTGTGGTTCCGCGGCCAGCGAAACCCGAATCGTATCGCCGATGCCTTCGTGCAACAGAATGCCCAGACCGATTGAAGATTTGATTGTGCCGGTGAACGCGGTGCCGGCTTCAGTCACACCGAGATGAAACGGATAGTCTACCTTTTCGCCTAATAATCGATAGGCCGCCACGGTGCGCTGCACGTCCGACGCTTTCAGTGAAATTATGATGTCAGTGAAGTCGAGGTCTTCCAGGATCTGAATGTGACGCATGGCTGACTCGACCATTGCTTCCGGCGTGGCGGTGCCGTACTTCTTCAACAAATCTTTTTCGAGCGAGCCGCCATTCACTCCGATGCGAATTGGAACTTTCTGCGCTTGCGCAGCGCGCACCACTTCAACGATGCGCTCGTGCTTGCCAATGTTCCCGGGATTGAGGCGCAGCTTGTCGATGCCCGCTTCCAAAGCCATCAAAGCGAGTTTGTAATGAAAGTGAATGTCCGCGACGATTGGAACTTCGGGCACGCGCTTGCGAATTTCTTTGAGCGCGATCGCGGCGTCGTTGTCCGGCACTGCCAGGCGCACGATCTCACAACCGGCGCTGACCATCTCTTCGATTTGCGCCACGGTCGCGCCCACGTCCGCCGTGTCAGTCTTGGTCATCGATTGAATGACCACCGGCGCACCGCCGCCAATCTGCACATGTTTGACTTGTACGGCTTTGGATTTCCGCATAACGCAAAGCGAAATCGTTTAGAGGCGGGCCTTGCCCGCCAACAGACGAGGGCGACGCTCTCGTCTAAACGTTTCAAATCAAAATATCATTTCGCCGGCGTGGCATTCGGCGGCGGATTACTATTTGTTCCCCGCCAGATTGAAGCCTGCTTCAACAGGTCGTTCGTAATTACGAAAACCATCAACAGAATTACCACGACAAAACCAACTTGTTGAATTCGCTCGCGCACGGCCGTTGATATCGTCATTCCCACTATTGCCAGCAGGCCTTCGACCAGTAGCAAGAAAATTGCACCGCCGTCCAAAACTGGAATTGGCAGTAAATTAAATACGCCGAGGTTTAGACTCAAGAAGCCCAGAGTACCGAAAACCCCGGCCCATCCCAACCGGATCGCCGAGGTTGAGGCTGCGCGATAAATTCCGATCGGCCCCGAGATCGTGTTTCTGACCGAACGTTTACCGGCAAACAACTGGCCCAAGGCCTTTCCAGTAACGCGAATATATTCGTAGTTCGTATCGACCGCATCCGTGACCGAGCCTACGATTCCCACTCTTTGATAAGGAACTTGTTCGTCAGGTAGAAAGCCCAATCGTTCTCTGCCGTCGCTGAGGCGTCTGGCAGACGCAGTAATATCCATGGGACTACCGCTGCGTTCGACCCGCAGCGTTATTGGCCGCGACTTGTGATCGCGAATGTATTGAGAGACCTGTTCGGCGCTCCTTACCGCTTCGCCGTTTACCGCGACAATGCGATCGCCCACGCGCAATCCGGCTTCGGCTGCCGGGGTGTTCTCTTCCACATTCCGCACCACAATCGGCAAATTCCCATAGTCAGGAAGGAAATCCAGGAACCCAACAGTCTCTCCGTCCTCGGTGTGCGGAGTGGGTTTGATCGTAAGTCCGATTCGTTGCCCACCTCTTTCAACTTCAAGCGGCAATGGCTCACCCGGCGAAAGCAAAGCATCGTCGGCGATGATTCTCCATCTCGGGCTGGCATTGCCGTTGAAGGACACGATACGGTCGCTTGGCTGCAGACCTGCAACTTCGGCGGCGCCTCCCGGCAGAATTTGTCCGACCACGGGCGGCGGAGTTACCTGGACTCCGTACATCAATGCGCCGGCGAAAGGAATCGACAGGGCCGTAACAATGTTCATAACCGGACCTGCGACAGCGACGAGAATCCGCTGCCAGCGAGGCCGCAGATCAAATCTTTCTTGGGCCGGAATGTCGGGAGCGCCCTCGCCTTCGATCGGCGCGTTTGATTCGTCGCCGCCAAGCTTGACGTAACCTCCGAGCGGAATCGCCGAAATGCGATAATCCGTCGTGCCCCACTTGCGTCCCAGCAGTCTTGGACCGAAGCCGAACGAAAATGTTTCGACCCTGATCTTAAGCAGTTTGGCGACAATGAAGTGTCCGAACTCGTGAAGGGTAACTGCCGCGCCGAGAATAAAGATAAAGGCCAGGATGCCGATAATACCGCTTTGCAGCAAAGTCATTATTAATCCTATCGCTCAACCATTTCCAAGCTAATTCTACACGCGTCTGTCGGAACTGCGTCGCGTCTAGAAATACGAGTTTACGCGGCGCTTGCGCAAAGCGTCAAACAGCTACCTTAGGAGGCTTGAGCCGATTCGGAAATGGTTTGGTCGGAGTCACGCGGCGCTGATGGCCTTTGCAGCCAGGTCAATTCGCTCAACAACCCGGGCCGCCGCACGTCGCGCCGTCTGATCGGTTTGTATCACTGCGTCGAGATCTGTGACGATCCGGGGTTGGTGCTCATCCATCACTTCTTCGATTACCCGCGGAATGTCGGAAAAGAGAATTCGACCGCCGATGAATGCGGACACGGCTTCTTCATTAGCTGCGTTCATCGCTGCCGGCAGCGTGCCTCCCGTCTTCAAAGCACGATAGGCAAGCGAAACGCACGGGAAGCGATCGAGGTCAGGCGCTTCGAAGTGAAGCGAAGAAAGTTTCGCCAGGTCGAGCGCCGGGAGCTCAGTCGGACAACGCTGCGGATAAGTCAACGCGTACTGGATCGCGTGTCGCATGTCGGTTACGCCCATCTGCGCGATTACCGAACCGTCGATCAACTCGATCATCGAATGGACGATCGACTCGGGATGCACAACGATGCTAATTTCATCCGCGCCAAACCCGAACAACCAGTGAGCTTCGATCACTTCCAGCCCCTTGTTCATGAGTGTCGCCGAGTCGATCGTAATCTTCTCGCCCATGTTCCATGTAGGATGCTGCAAAGCTTCCGACACGGTGGCGGATTCGATCGCCGACTTGTCGCGCGTGCGAAAAGGTCCGCCAGACGCCGTCAGGATTATTCGCCTGACTTCCGATCGTTTTTCACCACGCAGACACTGGTGCAGCGCATTGTGTTCGGAATCAACGGGCAACAATTCGGCGCCTGATTTTTCGGCAGCGCGAGTCATTAACTCGCCGGCCATTACCAGGGTCTCCTTGTTAGCGAGGGCGACGCGCTTCCCTGCTTCGAGTGCCCGCAGAGTCGGGACAAACCCGACCGCGCCCACAGTTGCCGACACTACGCAGTCAGCGCGATCATGCGTCGCGACTTCGATCAGGCCACGCTCACTCACCACGATGCGTGGCAAGGCAACATTAGCCTCGCGCAATTTCGCTTTCAGTTGTTCGGCATATTCGCCTGTCTCGACCGAGACAAGTTCAGGTTGATGCCGCGAGATTTGTTCGGTCAGTTTCGCGACGTTCCGCCCGGCGCCGAGCGCCACGACGCGAAACTTTTCCCTTCCCAGCGATTCGATCACACGGAGAGTGTTGCACCCAATCGAGCCGGTCGAACCTAAAATGGCGACACCTTGCGCCGGCATATGTTAATAGGCGGGACTTGCTTTGTAAGTAGGCGTTACCGCGCCGGGTTCATACCCGCGCATTAAATCCACGGTTTCCCCGTCACGCTCGTATGACGCGCCCGTCACGCGCCAGTTGCGGTTGCTGCGATAAGAGAGATCAACGCTCGCATTTACAGATCCTCTTTCGCCAATGACTTTAAGATGTAAGGTAGCTTCGCCATTGGCGTTCTGAACGTTGATATTACCGGTCACGAACGAACCGAAGTCCTTCACTTCGCCAATATCGCGTTTGAGTATTTCGTTGCCACGCAGATAGGTCCGGGCAGTTTCTGCGGCCTCACTGTTTCCGATTGTGTGAAACGCGAACCAGGCAATCCCGCCGACGAAGAGCGCTACCAGCAATGCCAGCACGCTCACTATTCCGACGATAATAAAAACTATTTTCTTCGTACTCACTTAGTAATTGAAATACGCTCGAGCAAAATAGTAGATGACCGGCGCATTGAACAGCAAGCTGTCCAAACGATCGAGCACGCCTCCGTGACCCGGCAGAATTTTCGCCGTGTCTTTCGCTCCGGCGCTACGTTTGAGCGCGCTCTCAGTCAAGTCGCCAATCACGCTCAAAACATTCATCACCGCGGCCAGCGGCAGGGCGAATTTCAAAGGCAGTTCGGGAAAGAACCAGTAATGCGCTCCGGCTGCCAACAGTAAGCTCGCAAGCATTCCCGCAGTTGCTCCTTCCCAGGTTTTTCCCGGACTGATGCTCGGCGCCAGTTTATTTCTGCCGAAAGTCCTGCCCCCGTAATAAGCCGCAGTATCGGCGCCCATGATCACCAGAAAGAAAAATGACAGCAGGTGTTTCGACAGTTCCGGTTGGAAACCGACGCGCACTGCTATCAGGTGGCCGCCCAGTAACACGACATAAAGAACGCCCAGGATGGTTACGCCAACGGACATAATCATCCTGTCAAAGGGCGCGCCTCGCAGCATCGCCGCTGCCAATGATCCCATCGTAAGCACCATCAGGATAGCTACGATCATCAGCGGCTCGGGATTATTGAGCGGTTCTACAAAACAGAAGACGGTGAACAGCGCCGCCGCGCCAAGATATCCGGCAATCATGTCGGCCTTGACTTGCTGCTTTCGGGCCAACAGCCAGAACTCAAAGAGTGCAAACACCATGGCCGCCGCGGCAATTACGATGAAAAGGAATGCCAGCTTCGCGACGAGAATAGAAGCGATCAGAATCGGAAGTCCGACGGCCGCCGTCACAATTCGGGCCGCCGACGGGGACAGACCCGCAAGCTTGGATTTTGGTTTTTGTTTCTGTGGTTGAGACTTCAAGGTTGGGATACGGTATTCGAAGTTGAGTCAACTTGAGCCCTTCCTAACGGTCAGGCCGGCGCACCGTCTTCACCCGCTCGCCACCGCTCGCGGTTCTGTGACCAGCTTCAGCCCGCCAAATCGCCGGTTACGCTGTTGATAGTCAACAACGGCTTCCAATAAATGAATGCGTCGAAAGTCGGGCCACAGCGTGTCGGTCACGTAAAGTTCCGAGTACGCAGTTTGCCACAAGAGAAAATTCGAGATGCGTAATTCTCCGCTGGTGCGCACCAGTAAATCGAGTTCCGGCAAACCGTGCGTATACAAGCCGCGCGCAATTTCTTTTTCGCTTAGATCATCCGGTGACTTCCCGTCTGCGATTAGCTCACGCATTGCGGCGCGGCACGCGTCGACAATTTCCGTCCTGCCTCCATAGTTCAGCGCCACGCTCAAAACCATCCCGTCATTCCCTGCCGTGCGTTCCGAGGCGCGAGTAATCTCTGCTTGCACGTTTGGCGCGAGTGCCTTTGTGCGGCCAATCGTTTGAAAGCGTATGTTCTGTCGATCTATTTCATCGAGCTCAATGCGCAGATACTTTCTCAGCATGCGCATCAAAGCATCGACTTCATAACGCGGCCTCTTCCAGTTCTCAGTCGAAAACGCGTACAGCGTCAGCGCCCCCAGGCCCAGCCTCGCCCCGGTATCAACCGCGGCCCGCACTGCTTCGACGCCGGCGCGATGGCCGGCAATGCGAGGCTGGCCACGCTGCGCCGCCCAGCGGCCGTTGCCGTCCATGATGATTGCTACGTGACGAGGTAGACGCTTCCAATCGATCGAAGCCAACAGCTTATGATCGCGACTACCCTTCTGAATTATTTCAGCGAAATCCGCGAGCACGTTCTTCCTGTTCGAAGCCGAAAGTCGTCTAATTGACGGGCTCATTCTTACTGTTAGGGCAGGCCCTGTCAATCGTACTGTACGCTCTTCAAAGTAAGACCATAAGCGGGCGCTGTCGGTCCCACAAGATTTCGATCGCCTTCAAGAATTGCCAGCGCAACTGTCTGTTCGTCAATTTCCCCGCGGCCAACAGCGAGCAGCGTCCCCACAATCGAACGCGCCATGTAACGCAGAAAGCCGTTCGCGGTGACCGCGCACTCGATCAAGTGACAATGACCGCGCACATCCGAACCGTCATTGAACTCGATGTTCGTGACGTTGCGGACGTGCGAGCCTGCATCCGATTGCGCTGCCGAAAATGCGGTCCAGATGTGTTCACCGAGAAATTGTTTGGCGCATGCTCGCATTCGCTCCAAATCGAGCGGCCGCGCTTCCTGAAGCGCATAGCGCGACCAGAATGGCGACATCACCTGATCGTGCACGATCCGATAAACGTAAGTCTTACCGCGCGCTGAATAACGCGCGTGAAAATCGTCGCGGGCCCCGTCGGCGCGCATCACGCGCACGTCTTCCGGCAGGTTTCCGTTAATCGCGGCACGAAGTTTCGGCGGAGTGATCTCACGCTGAAGCTCGACGCTGGCGACCTGGCCTTCGGCGTGGACGCCGGCATCTGTTCGCCCTGATCCATGGACGATCGCCTCGCGATTATCCAGCAATGAAAGTGCGCGCGTTAGCTCGCCTTGCACGGTGCGCAGTCCGGCTTGAATCTGCCAGCCGTGAAAATCTGTGCCGTCGTATTGAAGGAGCAAACGATAGTTCATTTGTTTAGAGGCGGGAATCTTTACGGCTGCCGGGCTTTATTGCCGGCTCACCACGCTTGCAAGCTTCGCAGTCCGCAACTGCGACGGCCGGCGCCTCGATTGCGGCCAGCGAGAATAGCGGCACGCCCACATCGGCGTTCCCGCCCGAGCGATCGATGATCGAAGCCGCCGCGATCACGTCAGCTCCAGCCTGAGCAAGCGCGTTGATCGTTTCACGCGTGGAACCTCCAGTCGTGATCACGTCTTCAACTACCAGCACGCGCTCACCCTTTCGAACTGAAAAACCGCGCCGCAAAGTCATCGCTCCTTCCGCTCGTTCAGTCCAAATGAAGCGCGCTCCCAGTTGCCGCGCCACTTCATAGCCGATGATCATCCCGCCAATCGCGGGCGACGCGACAGTCTCGATCTTGCGACTCTTGAAGTGTTCGGCGATCGCCGCGCCAAATTTCGCCGCCACCGCTGGAGATTGAAGAGCAATTGCACACTGGAGGTAAATCGAGCTGTGCCGCCCGCTGGACAGAATGAAGTGCCCTTCGAGCAATGCGCCCGTTTCTCGAAATAATTCGATTATTTCCTGAGTCTGCAAGTTGATGAGCCTTTCACTGCCCGGCCCGCGCAGGGCTGGCAGGCCAAAGGCTGGCGAGCTTCAAAAGTTTCAAAAACCCGATTGCCACGTTAGAATATTTTGGCGATGGACGTTCCCCGCAATCTCGTTTCTGATTCACTATTGATTCAAGAAACTTTTGACCTCGCCTCCGCCAATGGCGGCCGGGTGGCCGTGAGTCAAATTGCTGACAGGGTCTTTCGTCTCTCTCATGCAGAGGAATCGCTGTCGGCCCTGCTCGTTTCTGACTTGCTTTCCGACGATCCGCGATTCCAGGTCAGCGACGGTCACGTCGAATTAATCCACGACAATGCCGAACTTCGTTTACTCACCGAAACCGATTTCGTCGTGATCGACGTTGAAGCGATGACAATCGCGCCGCACCCGCCCAGAATTATTGAATTAGCCGCGTATCGAGTTCGTTCGGGCGCGATCCTGGACGAGTTTCAGACCCTGATCAATCCTGAAATTTCCTTATCCACTTTCATCTCAGCCCTAACCGGAATTACGAACGAAATGCTCACTAAGGCCCCCGCGTTTGCGGAGGTGGCGCGCGAATGGCTCGCCTTCGCCGATGACGCAGTTCTGGTTGCGCATAACGCAACGTTTGACCTGGCGCTCCTGAATCGTGAAATCGCCCGCGTATTCCCGGGTCATCGGATGCTCAATCCGGATTTATGCACCGTGAACCTGGCTCGCCGCGTTTTTCCCACGCTCGACGCTCACAATCTTGATTCGCTGGCCGATCATTTCGCGATCTCAATCAATCAACGTCACCGCGCCGCCGGCGACGCGCGCGCGACGGCCGAAATTCTTCTCTGCCTATTAGCAAAACTGGAAGAGCGCGGCGTGACCACGCTCGCGGAAGCGCGAAACTTTCCTGTCCAAAGCGATCGGCGTGAACGACTTATCATGCAAAGCTAAGTCTCGATGCCGGCAACCGGGTCGGCCTTGTCTTCCCTCACCCGACGAAGTATGTTTTTTCCTACAAACGTAATAACTATTAGCACCGCTAGTCCGATTCCGATGGCCGGATAATATTGAGCCAGCAACTCCTTCGCTCGATCTCCATAGCGCGCCGCGAGATACCCCTCGAGCAGGAAACGAAAAGCGCGACCGGCGGCAATCGCTATGGTGAACCGCAGTATTTGTAATCGGAACACGCCCGCGGAAACCACAAACAGTTTGAATGGAAATGGAGGCGGCAACAGCGAAGCCACCAAAACCGAAAGCACGTCGTAACGATCGATTAGGTCCTTGACGCGCTTCTGCCTGGATTCAGAAAAGCGCGCCAGCGCCCGATGCCCTGCGCGCATCGAGATGCGATAAAGCACCAGGCATCCCAAAGTCGATCCGATGGTCGCGGCGGCAGCGTAAATCAGCATCCAACCCGGCCGCGAAGCCGACAGCAACAACAGAACTGCGTCGACGCCGCCAGGTAGAGGCACCATTACGGAATCAAGAAAAGCAATCGTAAATAAACCCAGGGCTCCAAAGGTGGTCAGGAACTGCGTCACCTTGCCCAGGGCGCCAATGACCTTATGAATAATCGATTTCAATCGTGATGAGTCCTTTCACTCTTCTTCGATCTGAGCTATAGCTTTTCCTTTTTTTACTGCCGCCCTTCCGCGCGCGGTTAACAGATAGATCGCTAAGGCAATCACGAGCGCGCCCATGAGCGCGCTGATGAGAATCGGGCCATTGTCTTCCAGAAATTTCAGCACCCTGCGGCCGTAGATGATCGCCAGAATGCCTTCCGTGTAATACCTGGCGCAACGCGCGATCAGAATCGTCAGAATAAAACGGCGTCGCGGAAACTGGAGCGCACCGGCGGTCGCGACAAAAATCTTGAAAGGCATCGGCGGCGGCCAGATTGCGGGAACCGCGAGCGCCAGAATTCCAAATCGCGCATAGGCCTGCTCGATGCGTTGAATGTGTTCAGCGCGAAAGCGCCGATGCAAAACTGCCTGGCCGCCGCGTCGCAGAACAGTGTAAAGGAACAGACAACCAATCACCGAACCAATCGCGGCAAACAGAGGAAAGAAAATCACCGCCCGCGGATGCGCATAGCAACGCGCGACGACCAGGTAATCATTGAATTCAGGCAGCGAAAGCAGCGACGAATCGAGCGCGCCGATCAGTATCATTGCCGGCCCCGCGATGTACAGCGGCACCCCAACAACGAAACTTCCCAGCCACCGCCTGAGTCCTCCAACCCAATTGAACATGACAATAGCAGAACGAACGCGTGACCAGCGATTCTATCTTCTCATTTGTCGCCTGTCACTTGATGAGGCTTCATGGGTGGATAAGGTCGTTGTGGCACGCGCATCTTGCGCGTGATTCACGCGCGGGACGGCCGCGCCCCGTTTCAGACTGGTCCACTACTGACTTCATTTGGCAGGTGTAAAGATTGAAGGAGTGTCGTAAGTCACGCCGACCGTGATTCCTGAGCGAGGGCTAAGGCTGGTGAGACCCTTGATGCCGGCAAAATCGAACCGCATACCTGACGCGCGAATCTGGAGTCCTAATCGTGCCTCGCCCTGCGATTCGGTTCCCAGGGGCCCGCCTTTTGGCCTGGTGTTCGCGCGGCCGTTAACTTCTCCCGCGAGACTGAATTGCCTATTGATGCGAACGATGCCGGCGAGACCGTAGGTTATGACGTCATTCTGAGTAAAGAGAGATGTGGGCGCAGTCAGAATCGCGACGCCCAAATTTCCGAACGTATTGACGCGACCGTCGTGACCGAACTTTTTGCCGACGAGGACCTGGCCAAATGCATTCGTCGCGTTGAGCCCAATACCCCGAGACTGGTTTGAGTTCGGCAGTTCCACTCCAAAGCGAAAACCAAGCGAAGGGCCGTGAACTGTTTCAGCCCGCAGCTTGATCTTGGTCGCCAAAGTGAAATCGCCAACCCCGTTGGTCGAGTTTGCCTGCGGTAATTGCAGGGCAATCGCCGATGGCCCGCGCGAATTGATGGCCAGAAAGTTCTGCGCCACACCCTCGATTTGAATTTCGATGTTCGGAGCAAAACCGATGCTCACATTGATTACACCCGCGCGAGTTAGATCGCCCGTCAAACCAGAAACCGGAAACTTCGCGCCTTGCAGGAAGTCAACCCCAACTCCAATTCGCAGCGAGCCGGTGGGAATAATGTCGACATCTTCGGTAATCAATGGCCGCTGCTGCGCCCGCGCCTCTGCCATCAACCCGAACGCAAGGACCATCAATCCGATCAGCCGAATGCTTCTGGAGCAATTTAGAATCACGTTATGCGGATTCTAGTTCCATCAAGTGGTCCAGTCAATCATAATATTAGTCTCAACCGCGGGCTGTGCTACTATTTCGGCTTTATCGAGACATCTTCGCGAGAGGTTTTCAAATGAAACGAAGACTTACTCTCTTCTTTGCGCTGGCGTGTTTGACCAGCATTTTCTTCGCTCAGGTCCACCGGGCGCGGCAAACCAGTCTGCCGCCGACTGCGCAAACCTTGAAACTTCCGGGCCTGCACGATCGAGTTACCGTGCGTCGTGACGAACGCGGCATTCCTTACCTTGAAGCCAACAACGACGAAGACCTTTACTTCGCGCAAGGTTACGTCACGGCCAGCGATCGTCTCTGGCAAATGGACCTGTTGCGACGGACCGTGCGTGGCGAGCTGGCGGAGATTTTTGGTCGAGGCGCCCTTGCCGAAGATAAACGCCGGCGCACTTTTGGTTTCGCGCAAATCGTAGACGAGACCGCAACTCATTTACCGGCAGACTTGAATGTTGCTCTCAATGCCTACGCTAAAGGCGTGAATGCGTTCATCGAATCACGCAACGATCAGGACTTACCGCCCGAGTTTCGCATTTTGCAGTACCAGCCTCGGCCATGGGTTCCGGCAGATTCGCTGGCGGTGGGAAAACTGCTCGCTGAGTATTTATCTACAACCTGGCAACTCGACATCATGCGCGCTTCGATGGCCGCGCTGCCAAAAGAAAAGCGTGACGCGCTGATGCCGGAAAAATCGCCGCTCGATGTACTCGTCGTCGGCAGCGACCGCTCGACGACAAAGACAGCCTCGCGCAAACTTCCATCTTTACTCGTTCCCGACGCGGCCCTGTTGTCTGAACTCAACAAATCGGTTGAGAGTGAGCGCCAGTCACTTGAACGCATCGGTTTTCCTTCGCGCACAATTGAGTCCATCGAAGCAAGCAACAACTGGGTCGTGTCAGGCAAGCGCACGGCTTCCGGAAAACCGCTCCTGGCGAACGATCCGCACATCCCGGCAGCCGCTCCGGGCGTTTGGCACATTATCGAACTCTCCGCGCCGGGCATTCACGTTGCCGGTGTAACTTTTCCCGGCGCGCCCGGAGTCGTTCTGGGCCATAACGATTTTATTGCCTGGGGTGCGACTAACCTTGGACCGGACGTCCAGGATGTCTACGCTGAAAAATTTGATAAAGCGAATCCGCGGAAATATCTAACTCCGTCCGGCTGGCGCGATGCCGAGGTTCGCCACGAGCAAATCAAGGTTCGTAAAGGTTTTACTGATGCATCGACGGAAACACAGACTCTCGACGTTACGGTGACACGTCACGGCCCCATCATTCTCGAAAAGGATTCGACGGGTTATGCCTTGCGATGGACCGCGCTCGATTCTACTTCGCAGGAGTCGGCCGGACTCTTCGAAGCAAATCGCGCGCGCAACTGGAAAGAGTTCACCGAAGCGCTGAGCCATTACAGCGGCCCGACGCAAAATTTCGTCTATGCTGACGCCGGCGGTCATATTGGGTACTACGGCGCAGGCCGCATTCCAATTCGCAAAACCGGCGACGGCAGTGTTCCTTACGACGGTTCGACCGACGACGGCGAATGGACCGGCTACGTTCCTTTTGGCAAACTGCCCCACGTTTACGATCCGCCGTCAGGCATAATCGTTACTGCAAACCAGCGCGTTGTTGGCACTGATTACCCTTACTTTCTCAGCCATGCGTGGGCTCAGCCTTATCGTGCTCGCCGCATTTTCGAGCTGCTCTCCGAAAAACCAAAGTTGACAATCGACGATTTTCGCAGGATTCAAAGTGACGTCTACTCAATCGCCGCAGTCACATTCGCGCGCGCGGCTGCGAAGACATTCAAAGCGTCCGCGGCCTCTAACGACGAAAAACTGAATGCTTTGCTTGCGGATTTTGAAAAGTGGAACGGAATGCTTGCGGCCGACTCTCGAATCGCCGGGTTAGTGACGCAGATGCGTTTTGCTTTTCGCCAGCGAATTCTAAATGCCGCGCTGGGACCCGAGCTTGCGAAGAGCTATACCTGGTCCGAAGTGGACACTTTGATCGATCGGATCCTTGCGGAGCAACCTGCTGAATGGTTGCCGAAAGAATTCACCAGCTATGCCGACTTGTTTCGCGTTTCATATACGGACGCAAGACAAGCTTTAACCAAGTCAATCGGCGCCGACGAATCACAATGGACCTGGGGGAACCTTACAAAGGCGCGCTTTCCTCACCCGCTCGCGCAGGCCCCGTTGATTGGTTTGCAATTCACTATTCCGCCAATTCCTCAAAGTGGCGGCGGCCAAACCGTCAACGTCGGCGCGAGTGTCTCAATGCGATTCATTGCCGATCCAAACGATTGGGACCAGACGCTGAACGGAATACCTTTGGGCGAATCTGGTTTGCCGAGCAGCCCGCACTGGAAGGATCAGCTTGACGATTGGCGTAACGTTACCCCGCGGCCGCTTCCATTCACAAAAAGTGCGGTCGGAAAGGCGACGAAAGAAACTGTCATACTCGAGCCCGCAGCAAAATGACGGGAACGGATGAGGATAAGGAAAACTGGCGCGTCTTCGTGGCCATCGAATTACCCGCCGACATTCGCCATCGCGTCGCGCGTCACATCGCATACTTGCGCGAAGAGTTTCCCAGTGTTCGCGCCACCTGGAATCGCGAAGAGAACCTCCATCTCACTTTGAAGTTTCTTGGCGATATCCGAGTTACTGACGTCGAAGGATTATCTCGCGCTGCCGAAAACTCAGCCCGAATCTTCCACTCTTTCGAGTTAAGCGTCGAAGGCTGTGGCGCCTTTCCGCCACGAGGAACACCACGAGTTCTTTGGATTGGAATCGATGATCCGACCGGAGGGTTGAACGAACTCTACCGCGCGCTTGAGGACAATTGTTTCGGGGAAGGGTTCCCGCGCGAACCACGCCCCTTTAACCCTCACCTTACCATCGCCCGCTTGCGCCAGCCCCACGGCGCGCGGCATCTCGCCGAGATTCATAAACAGCGCGATTTTGAAAAGATGGGCTTTGCGGTTGACCAACTGACAGTAATCAGAAGCGAGCTGTCATCCGAGGGCTCTCGTTACACGGCCCTCTCGCGGCACGTTCTCTCAGGAAGCTAAGTCCGCAATTGCCGAGATGGCGGGGGCGGCGAGCTGCAATTGGCTTGCTGATCGAAACACCCAACCAAAGTAGCTGTATCAAGATTTCCTTGCGATGGGTCAGCCGCGATCGCTCGCTCCGATTTTCCGATTCTCTCTTCCGTTCCCGTTACCGTACTCAGTCAGGAGGAACGGGCAACAGCTTAACGAGCTTGGCGAGGTCCGACGCGGCTTTGGGGCTCCAATTACGATGTTCCTGAACATAGTTCGGATCGCGAAAGCGTGATTCTATCTGAATCGCGTGCGACAAATGTGTAATCGCGTCGTCCTTGTATCCCTGCTTGTAAAGACCCATGGCCAGGCCGGCGAGAGAATCTGGATCATCCATCGCGGTATTCGCTTTCTTCCAATACTCAACTGCCTGAATATAGTTACCATCCTCGTAATAAAAGAAACCGAGGTTGTTGAGCGCGGCGTGGCTGTTCTGGTCAAGCTCCCAGGACTTGCGTGTTTGGGTCGTCGCTTGTCTTAAAGTCTCTTGCTTTCGGTCAGTCAGATACTCAAGGTAAAGCAAAAATCCGTAATTGAGGAAGAGATTACTATCGGTCGGGTACTCCTGGCTGAGACTTTCGAGCTGATGCAGCGCCTCTTTGTGTTTGTCTTGCCGGTAAAGAATGTATCCGTTATTGACCGCCGCAATTACGAATTTTGGATTGATCGCAAGTGCTTGATCACACCTTTCCTTCGCCTCAGCGAGTAGTCGGGGATCACGCTTTGGCTTTGGCGAGTTCACCCACTCTCTCAGGAGCGTATTACAAAGAGAGTTAAGGGTAAATTCGTTTTTTGGGTTACAAGAAATGCCACTGCGAAAATCTTTTTCAGCATACCGGAGATCAGGGAGTAACTGGGTGTCTCCGTGATTTCTCGAAAAATAGACGAAGCCTCGCGCAACATGAGCAGGACAAGAATTCTGGTCCTTGCTCAAGGCCTCTTGAAACTTTTGCAAAGCCTCGTCGAATCTGCGCAAGCCGTAATAAGCGTTTCCCCAGGCAACCAGGTCTTCCGCATCCAAAGACGCGGCTGGAATCGTTTTGTACAACTCCAGGATTTCACGGTTGGCATCATCGGTGTTCATCTTTATGTCATAGCTTAATAAGCGCTGGACGTCCATTAACCCCAGAATTTGTTTCGCCAGGTCATCGGCGCACTTTTCGAAGTCGGCGCAAGCTCCCCCCAGGCGAGGAGCGCTTCCATACGGCTGAACATTCGATCCCTCTTTTAGCAGTGCCGTTAGCCGCCAGCCCTTGTCCGGTAACCCGATCACCCCAAGTTCCAGAAACGCCTTTGCCTTCCTGCTCATTCCTATTCGACGGCAGAGGTTGAGATCTATTCCCCTCCACTGCAGATTGAAAAGGGGATCAGGGATGCTGGAGAAGGCCCGTAACGGAATAAATGTCTGTTTTACCGATCGGGGACCTAATCCCTCTTGCCGGGCTATATCGTTGACCACATTGGACCCGGCAACTTTGATCATGCCTTGTAGATGCGCCATAACATGATCGATGAGGCTATCGGGAGTAAGATTCGCAGACAGTCCTGCCGGGAAGTCGCTTGTCGTTACAATGATCGTATCGGCAGGAGTGATGAAGTAGTAATAACCGGTAGCACAGCCGAAAAGCAGCGCCAGCGCTAAAGTCACGATGAGACCCCAGGTAATGTTCCTGCGAGAGAAGACTCGATTAAGATGCAAGTTGCGTAGTGGGTTTGGCATAGGGCACCTCGAGTTGAGAGCAATCCTTGATGATTGCTGCAACAATGGAAGTGAGTCGAGAAAACCGTAAGGGCTGAATACCGAAACGGTTCTGTGAGCAATTCGCTGAAAGGACCCCTCAGCGGTTGCCGCCTGAAAACATCAGAGAATGTGAAAGGTCATATATACCATTGCAGCAAATTTGGCAAGCATTTATTTCGGACTTATGCCGTTGACACACCCAGATATTTTTGCTAAGATGGCTTCATCGTGGACAAGAAGCGCATCAGGCTAGGGCGAGTATCCGATCTGAAAACGCGAGATGATGGTCTCGCGGCAGAGTTCACCTTGACAGCGCAAGGCGATAATTCGGTTATTGTCGATCTCTACGCGTCTCAGTTAGACGAAGTGATCCAATCCCTGATCGGGCTAGCTGAGGCGTCGCGATTTAATCGAGACAAGCGGAGTGAGACTCCAAAGGCAATGCGACCTATGCGGCCTGTTTACCTTTGCGAAGGGCTGGAGATTTCTTTGAACGCCGACGGCTCAATGAGTTTCTTGATCTCAAATCCTGACGCCGAGCAGATTCAGGTGTTATTCCCGGAACACGTAAGAACTCTAATACGTCAAGTTCTGACCGGGAACGGTAGTGGACACCCGGCCCGCTCCTGACGCTTCGGGCAAATTCTTTTAAGAGAAGAATGTTCATCACTTGAAGTTTATATCGGTAACTGACGTGGAGTAAAGATCATGCGAACGAAAACAAAGAAGCCGCACAAGAAGGAGAGCGGATCGATCCTCGAACCTCAGTATCGGGATGAGGATGCCGCGCGTGAACATCTGGAAAAGCTTCGCTGGCCGGATGGCCCGGAATGTCCGCACTGTGGACTAGTTGGTGAAGCCTATAAGATCACAGTCAAAGAAAAGACCTTTGAGGAAATCAAGGCCACAAAGAAGCGAATCCGCAAGCCGCGTAAGGGGCTGTGGAAATGTGCCGGATGCCGTAAGCAATTCACAGTCACGGTCAAGACGATTTTCGAAGACACCCACATCCCGCTTCATAAGTGTTTGCTGGCGGTGCATCTCATGTGTTCATCGAAAAAAGGTATTTCAGCGCATCAACTCATGCGCAACCTCGATATCGGATCGTACAAGACCGCTTGGTTTCTGGCGCACAGGATTCGACACGCAATGACCGAAGGTGCGCCAGATGTAAAACTGAGCGGGATCGTTGAAGCTGATGAAACATATATTGGAGGTCGCAGACGTTTTCACCAGCCGCACGCGGTTAAGGTCGGTGAGCGTCCGCAGGATCGTCCGAGTCCGGTAGCAGACAAAGCCGCCGTGTTTTCAGTCGTGCAGCGTGGCGGCAAGGTTTACTCGCGTCATATTGAGCGCGTGACCGCTGAAAACTTAACGGATGTATTGAACGAAGTCTGCGAACAGGACGCGCACCTAATGACGGACACTGGCGCACTCAAAGGCATCGGCAAACAGCGCAAGCATTCTCTCGTTAACCACTCTGCCGATGAGTATGTCCGATATGATGATGGTGTGTGCGTGACAACGAACACCGTCGAAGGCTACTTCTCACTACTCAAACGCGGGATTAACGGCATCTATCACCATGTTGGTAGAAAGCATCTTCACCGCTACCTCGCGGAGTTTGACTTCCGCTATAACGCTAGAGAAACCACGGACGGACAGCGATCCGTCAACGCGATCAAGACCATCGAAGGCAAGAGACTCATGTACAAAGACCCAGTTGGTAACTAGAATGCTTGGTGGGGATGGCGGGATTCGAACCCGCATGATCTTGCGATCACATCGCACCCAACGACGTGCGTCTACCAATTCCGCCACACCCGCACAAGGAAATCCGGCCCTGAGAAATCAGGGCTTGATTTTTGGTGGTGGTCGCGCTAAGGTATGCACAACTTGAGCGCGCCGCCCGTGGGCAGCTCGATTTAGAGACATAGCAAAAGTTCTCCGAAAAGCGCCGGGACTGAGACCCCGGCCTTTTCAATTTGTAGCGTTAGTTTCCTTCGATAACTTTCATCTCCAGAAAAACGAAAAGGCCCGCAGAAGCTAAAGCTTCAACGGACCCAGTTCTGATTTAATTTGTTCGGCTGTAGTAGACACGCACATTCCTTCTGCGTGCCCTTCGCCGAAACGCATATTAACACAGAATTATTTGTGGCGATCTCTTTTCTTCGCTGGTAGAGTGCGCGGGAGCGCAACGCGATCATCGGCGAGGACATCAAGGCAGAGATTCGAGACCTCTGCATAGCGCAACAAGACAGTTAGCGGCGGTTCTTTTTCTCCGCGCTCAAAGCTAGAGATCGCAGTCCGCGCATAATCATCTTCCAGTCCGAGCTTTCTCAGCATCCCGTTCTGAGATAGGCCCAACCCTTCTCTTATCTGCAATAACTTTCCGGCGAGTTTGAGAGGACTCGGGCGTTTCATTCGACCCATCAGCTTTCACCTCCTGCTGACGGTCGATCCTTGCCTGTGGCTCTATTTGGGGCTAGACTGTGCGCCTCTTGATTGTTGGCCCGGATCGTCGCGATCCAGGCTGCGCACATGCTAGATCGGTGCTCCCAGGTTGTTCATTTGAGGCAAGGATACCATGAGGCTTCTAATTGCGCTTCTCACCGTTAGCCTTCTCTTGATAGCGATAGGTTGCAACACGAAGCAGGTGCCGCCGTCGCCTAGCCCTACCCCAACGCCCAGACCCTCGCCTTCCCCAGAAGAACCAAAAGAACGCGCAGCGAAGCGCGAGGCCGTTGAACAGAACTTAGCTGATCAGAATTTGGCTGATCAGAATTTCCCCGAAATCAGCCGTTCACCTGTTCGTGATGCTGCGACGCAGTTTGTGAAAACGGAATTACCAACGTGGACGCTGAAAGGAATTTCAACGGAGGCATACGAATCGAACACCTTTTGGGCGGATGTGGATATTGAATCCGGCAAGCGTAACCGAATTCTCAGTCTGATCGTGAAGCGATTCTATCCAGACAACGGCGATCCGTATTGGAAAGCATTTCCCGTCAGTGATAGTCGCGCGTCTAGGATACACGCCGCACACGACGCAGAGATTAAGAGGCAGTTGAACGACACGACTAATGAGTTGGAGGAATACAAAAGTGAACACCCTTAACGCGATTCTGCGGCCCGCATTCTTGCTCCTGTTTCTTGTCAGTATTGCTGTCGCGGTCTGGCATCTATCGTGGCTGCACGGTCGTGACCGCTATCACCTGCAAGTGACAGATCGCAACGAGGTCTTTGTTATTGATCGCCAGCAAGGCATTGTTTACGCCGGCATCGGATTCTTTGATGACACCAAGCCCACTCAGTGGCATAAATCACAACTTCCGAATACACCTTGAGGCGAAGTTAATGAGAAAACGCAAAGCCTCTCTGGTTTGGATTCTAATAATCATTGCGACATTTGCGGTTCTTGCGGCGTTCTACGCCAGCATAGTTTTTATTCTCGCATCTTGGGCTGGCATTAGTCCTTTCACCCTTGAGAGCTTTTTGATTTGGTTCTTAGCGTTCTCAATTCTGTTGGGACTGGTTGGGGTCTACATGCTCATTGAGACTGCCACGAAAGAGCCGGATTCGTGGCTCGGTCAATTAGCATCCGGCTTCTTTGCCGCGTCCTTGATTGTCATGGCGCTCTTCGCTCTCGGATTTGCAGTACAGGGTCTGCGCCTTCTTGTCCACACACACGAGAACGCCGTCTGGTTGCTCATCGGCGCGGTTGCTTATGCCGCGTGCTTTTACGGGTGTTCAGAAGAGGCCAAAGAGGCTAAGAAACGCGTAGAGATGGAAGAGAGAGTTGAGGCACTGACAACTGTCCATAAAAGGCGGCAGGCAGCACTCGCGGAGTTCGGAGAACGCCTAGCGAGAGTCAGTAAGGATGAAAACCTCGCAACGATATTGGAACTCTACGATGAAGCGCAATGCTTACGGAATGAGACTATTGACGGGTCACGCAAATGGTTGAACGAAGTTGTTGAGTCCCTCGCGGAAATTCTACGAAGAGGAAATCCACCACGACAAGGAAGCCTTAACCAGTGAGAATACGAAGACTACTAATATACCTGTCTCTCGCGGCTGCGCTATTCTCTTGTCAGGCGTGTAGCCGTTCTACGAACCCCGCCGCATTAGCGACTCCCAGTGCGCAAGACCCGCTTGCCATTAAGGTCTGGGCCAATACCGCGTCAGGCGTCTATCACTGTCCCGGAACGCGCTGGTACGGCGCAACCAGAGCGGGTGAGTACATGACGCAGAAGGAAGCCCAAGACAAAGGATACCGACCGGCAGAAGGACATCGTTGCCAATGAAGTGGACTCCAAAGAAAACTACCATCGTGATATATGCGCTTGCGTTCGTGGTGGACATCGGACTCGCGGTAACGGTGAATGCCGACACCTTTCCGATCTCAACCGAAACCGCCGCAATCCTGCAAAAGGTTTTTATCGCTGTCGGCGTAGTGCTGGTCTTGGGATATGTGCGGGCAATAGACTCCAAAGAAGATTCTAAACAGACGGATGCAAGTACCGTAACGCCAACCTGTCAGAAATGTTCTTTCCCTCTCGAAGCGGAAGCAAAGTTTTGCATCTACTGCAATGCACCTGTTGATTCAACTGTGTGATAGAATGCAGAAAATGAAACAGGAACCGCAAAAGCGAACTGGCCCCACGACCTTCTATCCGATGAAAACGGATGATGCTCTGAGAAGGATTCTAGGCGTCAATCCGCGCTCCGCATCCGAGTCAAAGCCTTCGCCCAAAACCAGCAAGAAGCTCTCTCGCAAAAAGTAGGCTTCCATCCCGGCGTGTGATATAAGCCGGGGCGTGTGGTATCACCTAAACTTTCTTTGTTCCGAGTGCAGGATCACTTACCCGACCGGCATATATATGGAATTTCCAGATACCAACCTAGTGGACAAGTCTCTGGCCGAAGTAACAACGGAAGACAGCTTAGGGGCAAACGTGAAAGCTCTCTTGGAAAGAGACGATCTAAGGTGCTGGAAAGGCCATCTCGCCATCAGCCTCACGCTTCAAGACCTAATCCTTCGTCGGCGCAGCGAGTAGCGCATGGTACTTCTCAAGGGGAATGATCGCATAGCGGTCTAGCATCGGCAGTATGCTGCCGTTCTTAGTGACGCACCAAAGCCCCTCGTCTGGCTCTCGCGTCTCCCAATAACAACCTACTACAAACCCCTTAAAGTTCGGGTCAGTTGGATCGCGGATAACCTTCCCGGAACTTTGTCCAGATTCTATCTATATCAACCCCGACCTGTCACGTCGGTTTTATTGTGCTTTCCTTATTCGGGTGTGTCAACGGCATAAGTCTCATTTATTTGGCCATTGGATGTGTGAGACTAACGGACCGATTTGCACATGTTCCCAACCGAAGAGGTGATCACCCGAAAGAGCTTTTTGCCTGCAAACATGAACACTCAGGTCCAGCTACTCGACAAGTTAGAACCAGGCGACAGGCCCACGACCGCACGTCGTCGCTTTACCGTAACTGCCTTGGAGGAGGTTGAGCCTGCCGGTCGTCCGGACTTTGCTTACCGGTCTCAGAGAATATTTCTTTGATTGTGCCCACTGCCGAAAGCATGGTTGAAGTTTCAACGGGCATGAAGATCACCTTGGCGTTATTGCTTTTGGTCATGTCGCGCAAGCTTTCAATGTAACGCGTGGTGATCAAGTACTGCGCAGGATTGCCGTGTTCCTGCATCGCCTGAGCCACCTGGGCGATTGCCTGAGACTCAGCTTCGGCTTGTCGCAGCCTGGCTTGCGCCAATCCCTCGGCTTGCAGGATGTTTGATTGCTTTTCACCTTCCGAACGAGTGACCGCGGCTTGCTTTTCGCCTTCGGCCCGAGTGATCGCCGCCTGACGTTCGCCCTCGGCCTGCAAAACCAGCGCGCGGCGATTGCGCTCAGCGGTCATCTGCTTTTCCATCGTCACGCGCACATCTTCGGGTGGATTGATGTTCTTGACATCGACGCGGGTGACCTTCACTCCCCATTTGTCAGTGGCTTCATCAAGAATGATTCGCAACTTTGAATTGATCTGGTCGCGCTGCGAGAGGGTGTGATCGAGATCCATATCGCCCATCACCGCGCGCATCCCGGTGATCGTCAACTGCACGATGCCGCCCACGAGATCGTTCATCTCATACACGGCTTTCACTGGATCAGTAATCTGCCAATAGACCACCGAGTCGACGTGGATGGTAACGTTGTCGCGGGTAATTACCGGCTGTGGCGGCAGGTCAAGGTATTGCTCCCGCAGGTCGATCGAGGTGACCCCGGGGCGTGTGTTGGTCCAGTAAACCGCGCGTGGTTTATCGAGAAACGGCGTCATGATGTTCAAGCCGCTGGCGGCCACGCGGTTGAAGCGACCCAACCGCTCAATAAGCATTACGGTTGCCTGCGGCACGATCTTGATCGTCTTGGCCGCAATGATCAGCAATACGATGCCGACGAAAAAAAGAAAGAACAGCAACAGAAACATCGGCACCACGCCGTCGCCTTGCAGAAGAATCAAACTTGCGGACGTCATCATTCACCTCCGAACAGACTAACTTCACTTCTGGATTAAATACCGGCGTGCAAACTATATCGAATGCCGCTCTCGAATGAAAGATCGGGCCGGCGCGTCTTTCGCGATCTCTTGTGCGACCGATTGGATTTCTCGCCCTCAATAACTCGATCGACGAAATCACAGAAGAAACACCAAAAAAGAAGCTTTCGGAAGAGGCGCCTTCTAAAACTGGCCCGGTCGCCGCCAACCGCCAAGACTCTGTTCGACAATTGACGCGGCCGCCAACAGCAGGCGTTCGCTGAATGGGAGTCCGATAATCTGAACGCCAATCGGCAAGCCCTGGGTAGAAAGCCCGGCGGGGATGGACACGCTTGGCAATCCAAAAACGTTGAATGTTTGCGAGTAACTAAACGCGCGCCAGACGCTGACTGATTCGCCGCGAATTTCCACGCGCCGCGCGCCATGAGGCCAGGCGCACGTGCCGCCAACGGGAGCGATGATAAGCGGCGTGGTCATCATCCATCGGATTAATTCTTCTCTCAGTCTCTCGCGTTCGACTATCGCTTTTGCCAATTGCTCGGCTGCCCTAATCTTCGCGGCCATATCAACGGCTTCTTTGCCGGCGCGAGCAATCATCATCGCAACTTGCGGGCCCGCTTCGTCCTCCCTTCCGCGGTAGAACTCCGACAACTGTCTCAAGACGGTCCTGGAAAAGAGTTCGACCCACAAGCGTGGCCCCTGCGAGATGCCCGGAGGTTTGCCCTGGTCGACTTCCAAACCTGCATCGCGCAAAGCATCCCCGGCACGCTCAACCGCGCGCGCAATCTCTTCATCAACCGGCGCCACGCCGTCACTCAGGTACCAGCTCGCGCGCAGACCTTTCAGACTTGAGTTCTGCAAGGCGGTATGACCTGGTTCACTCGGATTTTCGTCCCTGATGATCCCGAACAGCGTTGCGAGATCGGCAACCTTGCGTCCGAGCGGTCCAATCGCCGCGCCCAGCGACAGCGGCCCCGTCACCGCAGGAATATGTCCCTCAACGGGAACGTGCTGCGTTGTTGGTTTCAGACCGGCGATACCGCAGAAGTGCGCGGGCAGGCGAATCGAGCCGGCGAGATCGCTGCCTATGCCTGCTGGGGAAAGACAGGCCGCGATGGCCGCCGCCTCGCCGCCACTCGAGCCGCCCGCCGTCCGATTCAGATCATGCGGATTGTTCGTGTGACCGAAGACGGGATTGTCGGTCTCGTAATAGGCAGCCATCTCAGGCGCGTTCGTCTTACCGATAATAATCGCGCCGGCCGACTTCAGGCGCGCGACAACGGCTGCGTCGCGATTGGGAATGTTGTTCGCAAGCAGCCGCGATCCGGCGGTCGTGCGTAAACCTTCAGTCTCAATAGTGTCTTTCACGGTGAGCGGTACGCCGTGCAGCGATCCGATTTCTTGACCGCTCATCACGACGGATTCGGCGGCCCGCGCCCGATCGATTGCGTCTTCGGCGAGTGTAACAATGGCGTTCAGCGAAGGATTAAACTGTTCGATCCGCTTCAGATGAGCTTCAACAATTTCGACAGGCGAAGCTTTTCCCGCGCGAATCAACGCGGCGAGCTCAGTTGCTGATCTACTTGTCAGTTCGTTAGACAGAGTAGAGTGCCCCAATCGCGCGAGAAGTCCTGAAGCTCCGGAGGAGCGACATATTTATAGCAGCCGGCGGCACCATTTGTAATTAGCCGCCGAAGGAGAGCGATCGTTCCGCTTCTGCGGCGCTTTGAAAAATCCAGACCTTTGAACTATAAACATTCCGCGCCAGATGGCGGCTGATAAGAAACTCTTTATGATTTTAAAAGTAAAGTCTGTGGCTTGAAAGGATCCAAATTAATGGCAGCACGGAAAAAGATCACGGTAGTCGGCGCGGGAAACGTGGGCGCAACGGCGGCGCATTGGATCGCTTCGAAGGAACTCGGCGATGTTGTTTTGGTTGATATTGTTGAGGGCGTGCCGCAGGGTAAGGCGCTCGATCTCGCTGAAGCGGCGCCGGTCGAAGGCTATGACGTGAGGCTGATCGGAAGTAATGGATACGATGAGACCGCGAATTCCGACGTCGTGATTATTACGGCCGGGTTAGCGCGCAAGCCCGGCATGAGCCGTGACGATTTGCTGCGCACAAACGCGGACATCGTCGGCAAGGTCGTTGACGAATGCGTAAAGCGTTCGCTTGAATCGATCCTGATCATCGTCTCGAATCCGTTGGACGCGATGTGCCAGGTGGCGCTGCGACGGTCGGGCTTTCCCAAACATCGAGTGATCGGAATGGCCGGCGTGCTGGATTCTGCCCGCATGCGCTGCTTTCTGGCGGAAGCGTTGGATGTTTCAGTCGAGAATGTAACTGCGTTCGTGCTCGGCGGCCATGGCGACACGATGGTCCCGCTGCCGCGCTATTCAACCTGCGCGGGAATCCCGGTCACTGAACTGCTCTCGAAAGAGCAGATTGATGCGATCGTCAAGCGCACCGCCGGCGGCGGCGCCGAGATCGTTAATCTTTTGAAGACGGGCTCGGCTTACTATGCTCCGTCGGCTGCGGCAGTTGAGATGACCGAATCAATTCTGAAAGACAAGAAAAAGATTCTGCCATGCGCGGCTTATCTCGAAGGCGAGTACGGAGTGAACGGTCTTTACGTTGGTGTGCCGTGCAAACTTGGCGCGAGAGGGCTGGAGCAGGTGATCGAGATTACGTTGACTGCAGAAGAGCGCATCGCACTACAGAAGAGCGCAGCGTCAGTTCAGGAATTGATTGACGTGTTGGGTATTTAGCATGATTCCCGTGCTCCGGAGCAGTCAAGAAATTCATCAACTCTGGGTCTTCACTGAACTGCACAAGCGAATCTGGAAAAATGGAAGTGAACATCTCAAAGAGAGCTTTCCACTTCCCACTTTGGTCAGCGAGCTGGAAGATGGCAGACGAACCTATCAGCGAGTTTCCAATGTCAATGCTTTCTTATAATCCGCCAGCGGAAAACTTATCTTCGTCCGAATGGTCTTCCGCGCAGCCGCGATTTTTTCAAGGCGTTTGTACACGGCTGCCGGGAAATAGATCTCACCGCACTTCTTACAGACTTTAACCGGAACATTATCGACGTAGATGATTTCCCTTCGATAATGAAAAGGAACACGGGTGACAGTCTCTTCCACAAAGCCGTCACAGAATTCACAAGGATCTTTTTTCATGGCTCGTTATTTATCAAGCGCGAACACCGTTACTATTGTAAGCCAATCAGCGGCAACAATCCTACAAATAACTGCCATCATGCGACGAGGCCTCTTAACTTATCGATTACCCGCTTTACGAACGCTCACTTCTTCAGCCAACCAAGCAGTCCGTAAACAACCGTCTCGCGATTCTCTTCGTAGATCGCTTTCGTGAGCGGAATGTTCATGGGACAAACTCTTACGCAGTTCTGAGCGTTGCCGCAGTTGGTGATGCCGTCGTCGCCCATGATGGCTTCCAATCGTTCGTCCCGATTCATGGCGCCGGAAGGATGCATGTTAAAGAGTCGCACCTGCGCGATCGCCTGCGGGCCAATGTAGTGATCGCCTTCATATTGCGGACAAGCCTCGAGGCAGCAACCGCAAGTCATGCAGCGAGAATACGCATAGCGCTCGAGCACATCTTCCTGGTCCATTCGCGGACCCGGCCCAAGATCGTAGGTGCCATCCATCTCTACCCATGCATGAACGCGTTTGAGGTGATCGAACATCTGTGAGCGATCGACGACGAGGTCACGGATGTTTGGAAACTTTGACATTGGTTCCAGCTTGATCGGCTGGTCGAGGGTGTCGATTAGCGCCGAGCACGATTGCCGCACGCGGCCGTTAATTACCATCGTACAAATGCCGCAAACCTGCTCGAGACAATTCATGTCCCAGGAAGGCGGCGTCGTGGGCTGCCCCGATCTGGTAACCGGATGCTTGCGAATCTCCATGAGACAGGAAATCACGTTGAGATTGGCGCGATAAGGAATCTCAAACTCTTCCCAATGCTGCGGAGCATCGGGCGCCGGGCGACGTTTGATGTAAATCTCGACTGTCTTCGTCATAAACAATCTGCGCGCTGTTTAGAGGCGGGCTACTGCCCGCCAGGCTTCATCGCCGCTAAACTATCTCCATTTGTTTTACGCTTTCGCGGTTTCCTTCTTCTCGTGCGAATAATCGCGCTTGCGCGGCTTGATCAAAGAAATATCAACCGGCTCCGAAGAGAAGACCGGGCCCTCGCCGGAGTACTCTGCAATTGTCGTCTTCAAAAAGTTTTCGTCGTCGCGATTGGGGAATTCAGGTTTATAGTGCGCGCCGCGAGATTCGTTGCGGTTGAGCGCGCCTAAAGTAATCACTCGGGCCAACTCAAGCATGTTGTCCAGATGCCGAGCGTGCGGCAAAGCCATCGTCGCCCAAAGATTTGAATCGTTAATCGAGATCCGGCGATAGCGATCCATTAATTCGAGAAGTTTCTCATCGGTAGCCTTCAGCTTGTCGTTGTAACGAACGACAGTCACGTTATCTGTCATCCAGCGGCCCATCTCGTCATGCAGCTTATATTGATTTTCGTTGCCGCTCTGTTTGATTAGCGAGTCGTTGATTTCCTGCTGTCGCTTCGTTTCCTGCTCGTATATTCCCGAACCGCCGGCGCCATTGCGCCCGACACTGCTGGCCCACTCGATCGCCGCGGGCGCGGCGACGAATCCGCCATAGACGCAACTCACCAGTGAATTAGCACCGAGTCGATTAGCTCCATGAATCGAATAATCGCATTCACCCGCCGCCAGCAATCCGGAAATGTTCGTCCGCTGATCGAAATCAACCCACAGCCCGCCCATTGAATAATGCACACCCGGAAAGATGCGCATCGGGACGTGACGCGGATCGTCGCCGACAAACATTTCGTAAATCTCCAGGATCGCGCCGAGCTTTTGATCCAGGGTCTCGGCCGGAATATGCGTCAGATCGAGATAAACCTGGTTCTCGCCGTTCACCCCTGACCCGTCGAGACATACCTGAAAGATTTCGCGCGTCGCGATATCGCGCGGCACCAGATTGCCGTAAGCCGGATATTTCTCTTCCAGAAAATACCAGCGCTCCTTTTCGGGAATCGATGAAGGCGAGCGCTGATCACCCTTTGCGCGCGGCACCCACACGCGGCCGCCTTCGCCGCGCGCGGATTCGCTCATCAAACGCAACTTGTCTTCGCCGGGAATCGAAGTCGGATGAACCTGGATAAATTCGCCGTTCGCATACTTCGCGCCCTGTTGATAACAAGCCGCCACGGCACTGCCGGTGCACACCATCGAGTTGGTTGACTTGCCAAAAATCAATCCCGGTCCACCGGTTGCGATGATCACTGCGTCAGCGGGAAAAGGTTTCAACTCAAGCGAACGAAGATTCATGGCCACCAGCCCGCGACACACTTGATGGTCGTCGAGCACCAGCGACATCATCTCCCAGCCTTCGTACTTCTTGACTTTGCCCGCAACTTCAAACCTGCGAACTTGCTCGTCGAGCGCGTATAAGAGCTGTTGTCCCGTCGAGGCGCCGGCAAACGCCGTGCGGTGATGTTTCGTGCCGCCAAAGCGGCGAAAGTCGAGCAAGCCTTCCTTCGTGCGCGAAAATGGCACGCCCATGCGATCGAATAGATAAATGATCGCCGGCGCCATTTCGCACATCGCTTTTGCGGGCGGTTGATTGGCGAGAAAGTCGCCGCCGTAAACTGTGTCGTCGAAATGCTCCCAAGCCGAATCCCCTTCGCCTTTGGTGTTGACTGCGCCGTTGATGCCGCCTTGCGCGCAGACGGAATGCGATCGCTTTACCGGCACTACGGAGAAGAGATCGACTTCGTGACCCGCCTCTGCGATTTTCATTGTCGCCGCGAGTCCCGCGAGTCCGCCACCAACAACTGCGATTTTGATACCTCTAGCCATAAACGCTTCAAAGAAGTTTTCCCAGCAGTCCTCCGGGACGAATAAAAGCTACCGCCGCATTAATCCCGACCGCCAATAACAGAACGCCGAAGGCGATGCAGGCGTAACCCGTCAGACGCTGGGCTCTCTCGCCGATCGTAATTCCCCAATCAACCAGGAACAGCCAAATGCCGTTGGCGAGATGCCATACCGTCGAAGTTATTCCGATCACGTACACGATGAAGATCGGGATGAGACTGAATTCGCGCGCGACGATCTGAAAAGCCTGATCCGGATTACGCGCCACCGACATCGTATTCAGTCCGGGAATCCAACCAAATCGAAAATTCAAAACGTGAAAAGTAATGAAGAAAAAGAGAATGACTCCGGTCACGCGCTGAATTGTATAGAACCAGTTTCGCGAGTATGGATAGTTGAGATTATTCGGCCGCGCCTCGGCCGTGATTACCAACCCATAAACGGCGTGGTAAATTAGCGGGATAAAAATGCCGCCAATCTCAACTAACAGAATATATGGAATCGATTGAAGATCCTTGACGGCGTTGTTAAAGTCGGCCGCGCCGGCGAGCGCTTTTGAGTTGGTGTAAAAATGTTCCAGCAGGAAAATGCCCAGCGGCATGATGCCGGACAATTGATGGAGCTTGCGCAGAACGAAAGTCCTGCTCAGACGAATCGCCAAAGGGAAACTCCTTTGCGGAACACGCTTGACAAGACGTTCGTGGCTCGGAAATGGCTAACGAATGAAAGCAAGAACACGTAAAATTATATGGCGAAGCAGCGGAAATGCAAAACGAGCCTGACAACTTCAATCCTTTTCCGGAACCGGTCGAAATCGAAATCACCGACGTTTTCGATCTGCACACGATTCCGCCGCGCGATGTGAAAGCGGTGGTCGAAGAATATCTACGCGAAGCTCATCGCAAAGAACTTAGTGTCGTCCGCATCATTCATGGCAAAGGTATCGGCGTCCAACGCGAGATGGTTCGTTCGATTCTGGCGCGAACTTCGTTTGTTGAAGATTGGACTGACGCGCCGCCGGAAGCAGGAGGATTAGGCGCGACTATTGTGAAATTAACTTCTTAATCCGCAAATCACGACGCGCATTGGGCGTTCGTGTGCGTTACGACTGAACCGAAGCGTTTCTGATATTCGGCGCTGGTGATGAAAGCGCAGACCATCCCGCGATAGTTCCCGGCCTCGCATCCATCCAGAACGTTGAGCCAGAAATCATAACCGCCCGGGTCAGGGTTCCGTCTGAGATAACCGAAGTACTCCATCAGCACGAACGCTTTGTTGTACTCGGCTTGCTGGAACGAATT
>Ga0207665_10000034_pt1 | contig 88735 bp, 75 predicted proteins | sample LARL112metaG_FD_184351 | JGI IMG/M metagenome (GOLD analysis project Ga0207665, IMG submission 184351) | Corn, switchgrass and miscanthus rhizosphere microbial communities from Kellogg Biological Station, Michigan, USA - LAR L11-2 metaG... | ecosystem: Host-associated > Plants > Roots >... | reverse complement strand
AGCGTTTATGGATAGCGCGTGCGATGAGTTCTTTGCCAGTGCCCGTTTCTCCCGTGATCAAGACTGTGGAGTCGGTCGGGCCAACCTTAGCCACCCACGTAAGTACAGCTTGCAGCGCGGGTGAGGCGCCGACAATCTCTTCAAACATCGAGGCCTGGTCAATTTCATCTCGAAGAGCCAGGTTCTCTTTATAGAGCTGGTCTTTCAGTGCACGGATCTCCTCGACCGCTTTCTGCAGCTCCTCGGTTCGCTCTATCACACGTTGCTCGAGTTCCTCATTCAAACGCTTGATTTCGGTCTTAGCCTTTTTGTAACCTGCGGTTTCGACAACTTCCCAACTGCCGCGCCGCTTTGTCACCGCAAACTCATGCGTGCGCGCTACATCCAAGATTTCTTGTGCTCCGCATGCGGCAAGCGGGTAAGTACACAACACCGCCAAGCGTTGATTCGCGATGGACTCGTTGAGTGCGTCTTCGTATTCACCGAAGTCCTTCCAATGTTTTCTTTCGAGCCAGGCGGTATCGCCCGTTACTCTGACCCCGACGTAACCTCTGGCGGAAGCGCGCCGCAGTGCCTCATTCCAACCAGCAATCACTCGGTTGAGATCAAACGTACCGTCTTGCAGATACCAGTCCCGAGCCGGAACTATCTCGATGCCACTGTCCGGCACGTAGCGATCAAAACTAGGAACAGCTTGTCGCAGGGCTTCGAGGGCGTCTTCTCTTGTGACGGGCGGCGCGACCACCCATAAACAGAACTCCTGACTTTGCAACCCAGCCTTGCAATAGGAGACTAACGTTTCGAGCAGGTCAGCCTTCGTGTCATAAAAGAGGCAAAAGTGTGTGCCCCACGGAATATCCCCAACGACATCGATCCCTGCCCTCTGCGTCATGTTTGTCTGCGTCGTTGCAAATGGGGTCTTCATTGCGGTTGACTCCTGAGGTTGAAGAATCCTCCGGGCCGCCTGGAGTATGAGTCGTAACCAGGGGCCATCGTTCGAATTCAGCAAGGAATAGCCGACGACGAATCATACCCCTGCGTAGTCCCGGCCGCTAGCGCGACTGACCTTGATGAGCCGAGCTCTTCGCTTTCCCAAGAGACGAAACGGCACGGGTGGTGCAAGCGCGATGACTGTAATAGGCGCGCTCTCGTCTTTCTGCAAACGAAGCGAGATGAGTCCTCACAAACGCGCTAGTGTTTATCGATTCTTATAAGTTGGTTCGGGTCCCCGTCAGGTGTCAGTCTCTCGATCAGAGCAGATGACCACGTATTTCAGGTCTGCAGAAGACAACTCGGTACAACTGAGAGCGAGATTTCAGGAGAGAGGTCCTGCAAAAAGGCAGTGGGTGGAAGCTTCTCGAAAGGAGTCTGAACTGGTGCACTCTTGGTGCACTTTAACCTGCGAATGAGGCTCTCCAAATGCAAATGAGAGAACTGTAAATTACTGAAAACACGTGAAAATCAGCGAGTGCAAACAGGGCAGGTAGGTTTAGCAAACCGCCGCATTCAGCCGCTCTGCCACCTCTCCGCGGACGGTTCGGCCGAAGATATCGGCCGACGGGTTTCAGTATATCATCAAAGGGAGATCGCAAAACGGGGTCAGTTTTGCGGCAGGTCTATCTCCGGTTGACCATATCACTTCTCCTTGCGTCTTTATGAAGTGGATCGGTTGTTCGAGACTACCCTGGCGATAGGGGAGTCTTTCCTTTCGAGTGTTTTAAACATAGAATGGTTTCAGGGGCTGGCTACACTTCCATGGAGGGTGTGGCTGACCCAATGGAGCCACCGGTTCCAGTAAGTCCCCTGCTTTGAAGCCCGAACCGCCAAAGTGGTGTAACCCTCCTGCGAAACATTTCGACCCGGATGGGCGTATGTAGGGTAGAGGCAGTCGGACTGACATTTGTTCCCCGCGGTTTGTTTGTTCTCAACATCGCTTGAAGCGAAAGTCCGCGGCGGACGTTTGGACTGGCGAGAGTAGAGTGGTAAGTCGAAGGGGAATCGCATGAAGACGTGGCATAAAGTAGCCATTGGTGTGGGGGCTGTCGTAGTGCTCGGTGGGATTGTATTGTTTAGCGTGAACCAGGCTCATAAGGGCGTCGTCACGGTACAGACGGCCAAGGTGGCCAATCAGGAAAGCTTGGTATCGTTGGTGACGGCCTCGGGCGAAATCAAGCCGACAACCTATACGAACGTGACCGCCCAGGGATTCGGCAGGATCACCGCGATCCTTGTCAAGGAAGGCGACCACGTCAAGAAGGGCGACAAGTTGCTGCTGCAGGAAAACGTACAGGCGAATGCGGACGTCCAAGCGCAGTCAGCGGCCGTCAATTCGATGGAGTCCGGAGTGCAGGCGGCGGAAGCCAGCTACAAGGCCGCGCAAGCGGACCTGACCACGCAACAAGCGAACCTGGAAAAAGCCAAGTCGGATTACGATCGCGGCCAGGGTTTGCTTAAGGATGGCCTGATTCCCAAGCAGGATTTCGATCAACGGAAAACGGCCTATGATGCAGCAACGGCTACGGTCGAATCAGCGCGCGCGCGTGTGCTGTCTTTGAAGGCGCAATTGGAGCAGACGCGGTCGCAGGTAAATCAGGGCCGGGCGGTGGGGTTGCGTTTGAAGGATGTTTTGCAAAAGACAACGTACACCTCTCCGATCAATGGAATCGTGAGCTATTTGCCGGAGCGCGTGGGCGATTACGTCGTGCCCGGCATTCAGAATTCGAACGGCAGCTTCCTGATGACGCTTTCGGATATGTCCGTGGTGACAGCGGAAGTGAAAGTTGACGAGACGGACATCGTCAACGTGAAAATGGGCCAAGAGGCCGACGTGACGATCGACGCTGTGCCAGGGAAAGTCTTCAAGGGCAAAGTGACCGAAATTGGATCTCAAGCCGTGCTGCGCAGTTCGGGACTCACCACCACGCAGACGACGACCAGTACGCAGGAAGCCAAGGATTTCAAGGTCGTTGTGACGCTTTCGACCCCCCCCGAGAATCTGCGGCCCGGTTTGTCGACGACGGCCAAGATCAAGACGGCGGAAAAGAAAAACGTAGTTGCCATTCCGATTCAGGCGCTGGCAGTGCGCACGCGCAAGGATTTGGAAGAAGCGGCCAAGAATGCAAAGAAACAGGGCAGTTCTAGCGTGACACTGGCCGCGCCGCCACCTGCGGCGCCGGGCGATCCCAAAAAGGATGAAGTGCAGGGCGTCTTCGTCGTGAACGGAAACAAGGCAGTATTTCTGCCCGTGGAGACCGGCATCGCGGGCGTGACTGATATTGAAATCACCAAGGGATTGAAAGCCGGCGACGAAATCGTCGTCGGCAGCTACAAAGCACTGCGCACCCTGAAGCCGGAGGCTCAGGTGAAGGTGGACAACAGCGCACCGAAGAAGCAGGAAGATCAGCAGAGCTGACGCGCAGCCGAGGACGAGGAGATTCGAATGCCTGTCGAGACACCAGCCGCAGATTCTTATCGGGAAGACTTGGTCAATTCCGGCCTAGTAATCAAGACCGAGGCGTTAGCTAAAGTATACGAAATGGGCGCCGAGCAGGTGCACGCGTTGCGTGGCGTGGATGTGGAAATCCGCAAGGGCGAATACGTGGCCATCATGGGGCCGTCCGGGTCGGGCAAATCCACGCTGATGAATCTGATCGGCTGCCTCGATTCGCCGAGTTCCGGAAAGTACTGGCTGGCAGGGAGACTGGTTAGCGAGCTGGATGATGATGAGCTCGCTTACATTCGCAACAAAGAGATTGGCTTCGTGTTTCAGACTTTCAATCTATTGCCGCGCGCGACAGCGCTGCACAACGTTGAATTGCCTCTCATCTACAACGGTACACCGGCGGAAGAACGCATTGAAAAAGCGAAAAAAGCGTTGGAGCGCGTGGACCTGATGGACCGGATGAACCACAAGCCCAATGAGCTTTCTGGCGGCCAGAGGCAGCGCGTGGCCGTTGCGCGAGCGCTGGTCAACTCCCCGTCAATCGTCCTGGCGGACGAACCGACCGGAAATCTCGATTCGAAAACCGGCGAAGAGATCATGACGCTCTTCGAGAATCTGTACCGGCAAGGAAACACCATCATTCTTGTGACCCACGAACACGACATTGCGCAACACGCGCACCGCATCATCTTCATCCGCGACGGCAAGATCGCTTCCGATGAAGCGGTCGTGAAGAAGTAAGCGGACAATTCGGCTCTTTTATTCCACCGAAAACTGAATAACCTACCTTGCCGACGAAAAAAGGCCTCTCGCGCACGAGTGTCTTTTACTGCATTGGGATGCGACCGGGAGTAGAAAGGAAGACCTGAATGGCGACTGACGCAGGAGTAGCGGTGCAATCCAAAAGCGACGACTTGCTGAGTTTTGCTGCGGACAAGGCACGCATCTACGTTCGCAGCGTCGCTGAACGCAGGGTAGGGCCCTCCGAAGCCGCGGTCCTTGCGCTTGCCGGACTCCATGAACCGTTTCCCCTTTCACCCTGCGACCCAATGGCTGTAATCAAACGGCTTGACGAAATTGGCTCGCCAGCGACCGTGACGACGACCGGTGGGCGCTACTTCGGTTTCGTGAATGGCGGAATGGTGCCCGCAGCGCTGGCCGCCAATTGGCTGGCGGGGGCCTGGAACCAGAATGCGGCACTCCGCGTGATGTCCCCAATCGCCGCTGAGTTGGAGGAAGTCGTCCTTCGATGGGTTTGTGAGGCACTTGGATTACCTCCAGAATGCTCGGGAGGGCTGGTTACCTGCGCGACAATGGCGAACTTCACCGCGCTCGTCACGGCACGTCATGCGCTCTTGGCACGTGCGGGGTGGGATGTGGTGGCTGACGGGACGTTCGGCGCGCCGCCGATCGAGGTGGTCGTGGGCGGGGAAGTGCATGCGTCGATGCTCAAGGCATTGACTCTGGCAGGATTTGGAAGGAAACGTGTAACTATTGTCAAAGCGGATACCCAAGGCCGAATGCGTGCCGATAAGTTGCCACGCCTATCAGAGCGGACCATTGTTTGCATACAAGCAGGAAACGTGAATACCGGAGCATTTGATCCCGCCGCGGAAATCTGTAAAGCGGCCAGGGAGCAAGGTGCCTGGGTGCACGTCGACGGCGCATTCGGATTGTGGGCTAGAATCTCGCCCAAGTACGAACATTTGGCGCGCGGATTCGATCAGGCTGACTCCTGGGCCACGGACGCGCATAAGTGGCCCAATGTCGGCTACGACAGCGGCATTGCCATCGTCAGAGATGGAACTGCGCTTCGTACATCGATGGGGATCACAGCCGCGTATCTCGAGGCTGGTTCACGCCGCGAGCCTATGCATCACACCCCGGAAGCTTCGAGGCGCGCGCGAGGCGTGGAGTTGTGGGCGACGCTGAAATCTCTCGGCCGCAGTGGACTATGCGCGCTAATTGAGCGAACGTGCTTCCACGCGCAATGCTTTGCCCAAGGGTTGAAGGAAGCCGGCTTCGAAGTGCTGAACGATGTAGTGATCAACCAGGTGCTAGTGTCCTTTGGCCGCCCCGAATTGACTCGAGAAGTGATTCGGCGCGTCCAGGAAGACAGGACCTGCTGGTGCGGGGGAACAGTCTGGCAAGGAGGGACCGCGATGCGCATTAGCGTATCGTCCTGGGCGACCACTGAGACGGACGTGCAACACAGCCTTCGGGCGATTATCCGCATAGCCAATGAGTGTCGCGCAAGCCTGCTGTAAGACCACGGGCCGTGCGGTAGTCACAGAATAGTCCAAACGACTTAACGGCTGGGCGCCACGCCTGGATTCTCAAATTCGGCAAGAGTTTGCACCGGGCTCAGATAGGTACGCGAGAGCCGGTCGTGCCAGGTGAGTTCATCCTCGTCCCACATCACCCAAAGGAAGCCCAGGAAAAAGGTTCCCGCGGAGAGCATGTAGCCGGCGCTCCGCAGCAGCATTTGCCTGGGTGTGGGCGGCTCCCCTGAAAAGCTGACGACTTGTAATCCTCGCAGCATCATTCCCGGAGTCGTGCCGCCGAAGGTAGTGAAGAGCGCGAAATACTGTAGATAGACAATCGCAAAAGTCGCGACGTACACGGCGGCGCTCAGCTTACTCAGAGTGAATTGGCCGCCGAGAGAGCCGAAGAGCATCAGGAATCCGCCATAAGCAAACAGCAGGCAGAAGAGATCGAGCAACCCCGCGAGGCGCCTGTCGTCAAGCGAAGCCATCGGATGGAGACCGGGCAATGATTTTCTTTGGTCTTCCGCCGCATGAGTTTGCGAGCCAGTTCCCGAATCCGGCGGTACAGAAACATCAATCACCATTCGCGATTCTTCAACGCTGCCCTTATTTGAAGAACGGCCGATGGCTACGGTAAAGGAAAAATCTTCTTCAACCGTGGCCGGATGGTCCGCGACTGCGACGGCAGTACGCGGCTGAATCCTGCTGGAAGGGTCATCGAAAGAAAATTGAGACTGGGCCTCGTTAGGGACAAGCTTTCTACGCCGCGCGCGATAGGTTTCGAGACGTTGTGAGAGTTCACCCCGCCAGGCAGAGTCTTTCTGCTCAATATCCGGGTTCGACGCGAGATTTGCCCTCGTGGAGACGCCGGGGTGTTCCTCCCAGATGGAAGGGCCTACTGAAAAGGATGAATCGCAAAAATTACAGGCGCGTACGGCCGACGGCAATACTGCGCCACACTGCGAGCAAGTTTTAGTCACCGGTTAGTTTTGCGCTGCGGACGCTTCCACTCCGGTGAGGAGGGAACATCGCAAGGATAGCATTAATCTCGAAATGTCAATCAGGAAAATGGGGGGGTGGTAGCGAAAGAATAGCGCGTCGGTCGTGAAGTCCAGGAAAGAAGTTCAGGCGTCCATTTGCTGCGCCAGCATATCCCGGCTGAACGAGATACGGCGCTCCAGGGCGACTGCGGCGAAGTACGCACAGTGCCCGCGTTCCAGTTCTGTCCACGCTTCCATGGAAGGAACAATCCGCGCGACCGTCGAGCGCAAGAAATTCAAGATCTTGAAATAGGCGCCGATCGCCTGCACGCTGTTGCGATCTTCGGGACGTTCCGGGCATAGCTGCAGAAGCTGCATCACACGATTGAAGTCCTCGCCGGAAGCGAACTTTTGGATGCCGGTAACGTCTTTGACTTCGGGCGAAAGAACCTGCTTCGAGGAAGCAGCGATCAGAGAGCGGCAATAGGAGACGAAGAACTGCAACAGTGCCGCTATCGAGATAACGAGAATGATGGCGGCTGTCATCGTGGCACCACCGCAAGGCGCGCAGGCACAAGTCGAGCTTCCTCCGGCACTCGCAGGAACGCAAACAGCCATGCCGCAGGCAAAATGCAACCAAGTAGGGGCGTGACAAAGTGCCAAACCGGCTGCAGGTTGGGGTACAGATTTCGGAGAGCATAGTTCGCTGCGAAAGCGCTGAAATAGATGCCCAGCGCCAGGACAAGCTGGATCAAACGAGTCCGGCTTTCCCGGAGCTTAAAGATAGCTCCCCAAAGAACATAGGTGAGCACCAGACCGACAAAATAAAGGTTCTGCGACAGCTCAAACGCGAAATGGGTCAACATCCGGGACGTGGATTGGTTCACGATTTCATAGGAGAACCAGGCAGTAGCACCCAGCAGGAGAAATGCTCCCATTCGCAAATAGCGTTCAGCCTTCATCTCATCAAAGACTAGGGAATACAAGCTAAGAAGCGCGAAATACAGGCCGATGGTGAGCAGTGCATCGGAGTAAAAATAGAAGTACGCGTACTCCAGGGAGTCTACTCCAAAATGTCGGAGAATCTGGTACCGGCCGAGACTCACCAGGAAGGAGAGTCCCATGTAGACATTCAGAAGGAAATAACGCCGGAAGGAGCGCGTCTTGAGCGCGCACACCACCACGCCCGCCTCTAGAAGAGTGCAGAGCAACCAAACAAAGCATTCGAAAGGACCAAGCACGTTTACCTTTCCACGCGCCCTGGTCCACGCCGAGTTAGATTATTCGGCCGTGTTTTGAACTACTTCCAGGGCACCGGAGGAGCTGGCGCGCCGCCATTCTTCCATGGTACTGGAGGAGCTGGTGCGCCGCCGTTCTTCCAAGGCACCGGAGGAGCAGGTGCTCCACCGTTTGCCATGATCACAGCGCCGTCGCCATGTGCGACGACCACCGTCTTTAGGCTCATAGCCCCGACCAGAACGAGCATGGCGAGGAAAATAACCGTGAGTTTGCGTGACATTGTGCCTCCGAGGTAAGAAACAACCCCGGTGGCATTCTATTCCTTAGTGCAGCAATGTCAAGCAGCTCATAGCCTGAGCCTGTTACGAAACGATACACACCCTCCCGTCCCATCGTTTCGATAAGCTTTCGCCTACCCGATAGGTGGGACAGTGTCCGATCTCGTGGAGGATAGGTTTCACGACTGTTCGGGTCAACAGTACCCTAGTACCAACGATTATAGGACTAACAGGTCTGTGGGAGCAGGTGAAAACTGGCTTGATTCTCCAGCCCGTTTCTTCTGCGCGCTCCTGCCGGCGATTCCACTCATTGGTTTTCGTCTAACATCACCGGGCAGCTCTTCAGGAACGGTACTCCAAGAACAGATCAGCAGCGTCGCGGAACGTCTTGACACCTTTGCAGACGAGTCCGTAGCATAAAGGGCTGCCTTATGCCGGCGTAGCTCAGTGGTAGAGCGAGGGTCTCATAATCCCTAGGCCGTGGGTTCGATTCCCCCCGCCGGCACCAATTCTGACCTTCTCGCGCATTATGCCCACCTATCTCGTGCCAAAATGGCTTTACATGATTCCAGAGGCTGTACCTGAGGAACAGGTGCATGAATGATCGCGTAAGAGGTCCTGGCACTCTGCGCGAATCTTCGGTCACTGTACTTGTAAACTCCGTGGCTGGCGGAGGTCGCGCCCGCTCTTGTCTTTCACCAATCCAGAAGCTATTCGAATCGTTCCATATTGATGCGCGGTTCGTCATGACCAACTGTGCGGCGGAACTTAAGGCATCCGCACAAGATGCCATTTCGCAAGGGCAGCGTGCGCTGATTGCGATGGGAGGCGACGGGACATTTCAAGCGCTGGCGAATGCAGCCTTCGGGGCCGATGTAATCTTGGGCGTGCTCCCCGTCGGAGGAGGAAATGACTTTGCCGCCGCTTTAGGGTTACCCGGCGACCCTCTTAAAGCGACAGAGGCCATTTTGCGGGGCCATCCACGTTTTGTGGACCTTGCGCGAGTACGCACTGCTGAGGGCCGAACGCGTTTGTATGCCGGCGGAGGAGGCATTGGACTAGACGCACAGGCCGCGTGCTACGCGAGTGGTGCGTACCGCTCGGTTCCGGGTCGATTGCGTTATATCGCGTCAGCACTGCGAGCGTTCCTGGGGTTCGTGCCTGTCCCGGTGCGTGTGGATTTTCCGGACAGTGATATCCCTTCATGGGAGGCGCATGCGTTGCTGGCCGCAGTGCTGAATTCCCCCACCTACGGGGCCGGTGTGCGGCTGGCTCCCGCAGCGATGGTTGATGACGGTTGGCTGCAAGTGGTCCTGATCGAAGACATCGGCGCATTGGGAGTCATGCGGCTTCTACCACGATTGATGGGAAGTGGTGAGCTTCGAACTACGCGCGTGAAGCGTTGGCAGGCGAAGAAGGTGCGGCTTACAACGCACTATGCCACCGCGTTCCACGGAGACGGCGAGATCATTGGATCAACCCCCGTGGAAATCGAAGTAGTGCCCAGGGCCATCCAGGTTTTGGCGCCTGCACCGCGTTAGCACATCTGCTTATCGCTCGCCTGCCGGCCTGTGACCACGGTAAATTGCGGGAGCCTTATTGAACCAGGTCTAATACGAGGCCGGTGTACCGCCGTTGAAAGCCCGCGAACTGGCCAAAGAAAGGAGACGTAATGTTGTTGTAAACGTCGTGCGGGTTCAGGCGGTTCGTAATATCGGTCGAATACACGCCGAGACGCGCCTTGTGAGTCTTAGAACGCTCCGTCCGCGGTATGTGGAAGCCAAACTCCCGGTACAGCCTGACATCAAGCGAGAAATAAATGGGGAAACGCTGGCTATTGGGCACACCGGCATAATCCTGAACAACATCCACGTTTGAATAGGGCAGTCCCGAATGCACGTCTGCCACCGGGCTGATAACCATCTTCCAGGGCAGACCGAAGAACCCCGAGGCCACAACGCGATGAGGAACGTCCGAAGACACGATACCCGCGACATTTGGTCGGATTACCGGAATCTGGAAAGGTATCAGTGTGTCCGACAAGGTGTTGAGATCCCCGCGCCCCCGGCTCCAGGTGTAGGACAGACTCATGTCGGCGCGGCTACCAACGCGATAGTGAGCTGTAGCGTCGGCCTGACGATAGTCCGCAATTCCCGTGTTCCTCACCGCCAGCAAGCCGCTTCCACTAGTCATATCGACAATCTGATCCAGAAGAAAGAGGTCCACGGTGTGGCTGTCAAGATAGCTGGCCCGCAGGTTCAGATTCTTTCGGAATTGGTGTTCCAGCACCACGTTCCAACTAAACGTGCGAGGGCTTGATCCGGGGTCCCGTGGAACGCCTGGTGTGCTCGGCGGTGCGCCCGAAAGAAGATAGGTATTTACCAGAACTATGGGCTGGCCTATCAGCGCGCCGGTCGAATCGAGGAAGCTGAGCACGCGCTCTTGATTGCTGGTGAAGTCTGCGGCCAGCAACGGGACATGGCCGTAAACCTCGGCAGCGCCGGCTCGAATGACTGTGTTCCCGCCATTCAGCGAATAGGCTGCGCCGATGCGCGGAGCAAACGCTGCGGTGCGGCCGATCGATTGGGTGGTCAAACGTGCTCCATAGTTGAGCGTCAAGTGGCTGTTCAGCGTCCAGCGGTCTTGGATGAATTCAGCCACCTCCGTTTCCGTTGCGCTCAACAGGCCCGCGCCTTGAAAATCAATCCGCTCAGCGACGGAGCCATCCTGCGCCACCAAATCAATCGGATGGGAAATGCTGCTACCGTCATACTGACGATAGAGGACGTCGGCGCCAAACCTTACTTCATGGCTGCCGTTCCAGGACTTCGCTGAAAGCTGATACGCGGGCAAAACTTCTAATTGGTTTGCCTTACGGTTCCACCGATTGAAGTAGTTGCCGCCCCATCCTTCCGGCGAGATTTGCATGTCGGCAGGGCCCTGTCCATGGGCGTCACTGTCGAAAAATGTGTACCGAACCATGGTGTTCAGCACTGCCCCAGAGACAAACTGATACGAATCGGAGAACCCGCCCGATACTCCGCTTCGGCCATAGCTCGTGGATGCGGTTTGCGGGATCAGCGCATTGATGTTGGCGAAGTCGAGTTCCATAGGGAAAGTGTTGACGTTGAAATTCAGCACGTGCCGGGGGGAAAGAATCACCTGAACGTTGGTGAGGGAAGTAAAGCTTCGCGTTTTGATCTCATTCACCGGAAACGACAACCCTCGCACAGGCTGTCTGCGCAATTCGTAAGTAACCTCTTCGGAGAAGTTCATCTTGTTCTTGATGAGCGGTCCACTGAACTCAAGTCGTGGCGTCCAGTTGGCGATCCCCACGAGGCTATCGTTTTTCCCGCGGAAAGCTGGGATAAAATCCCGCAGCTTGTATTCCCATGTGCCGGAGGGTGGCATGGTTTCGATGGTTGTCAGACCACCTGTGAAGCCTCCGTACTGTGAACTCTCCGGCAAACTGTAAACAGTCATGGATTGAATGATGTCGACGGGAATGGGGATCGAGAAGCTTCCGGAAACAGGGTCCACGTTTTCCGCGGAGTCCACCACCAGCATTCCCTGGCTTTCTGCCTGGCCCTTGAACGTCAGCTTACCCGTGTGGGTTCGAACCACGCCTGGTATCAAAGACAAAGCTTCCGTAAATTTCTGCGTCGGCAAAGGCAGGCTCTCCAATTGATCGGTGTTGACTGTGGCCGTGATCGCTACGTTCTGCGTGGCAATTTCGGCGGCCTCTCCCTGAACTTCGACCTGCTGATTGACGGAACTGATCTGCAGTACGATGTCTTTGACAAGAGCCTGGCTTGCCCCGAGGGTTATCGTGCCGGACCATGTCTTGAAACCATCGGCACTCGCTTCGATTGTGTAGGCTCCCGCGGCAAGTTGCGTGAACTCGTAATGCCCCTCCGCATCGCTCACCGTCGATTGCGGCGCTGGTCCTGCGGACGATCCCGTCAGTTTCACTGTGACTCCGGGAAGAACATTGGTGGCCCCTTCCCCGGATACCGCGGTGATCCTGCCGCTTACGGAGGCCTTGGAAGCGGTTGAATTCGTGCCTTGGGGCTGCCGAGCCAGTGTCGGGGATGCGAGCAAAATCAGCGCCATGGAAATCGCACAAAAAGCATTGGACACAATTCTTCGAGCCATTCTCATGGTGGTCGCAGTCAATCTCCAAAAATGAAAAACGCGTTGTGCGGGGAAGACAAGATTCCCCACCCCAGACTTTTGATTCGACGCACTATGCCCCCAGGCAGTTGCGCTCCATTTCCACAAGCGTGCCCAAACTGCCTAGTGGTCCGCCATTCGGCACAGAGGCCCTTGCTAGCAGTAGGTCACGCTGAACTACGGCGTGTTCTTATGAAAACACCTTGCCGCGAATATCCGGCCAGAATTCCTTCAGTTCGTTGTTCATTCCGTCATACAGAAACACAAAAGCAAGTCGATGGATTGTGCGAAGCGCCCGCAATTTCCGCGCAGCACGGACTTAGCCGACTCCAGGGCGAAATTGAGTTCAGCTCTTTTTTTTGTCGATTTTTAGATTCAGAACGATGTCCTTGCGGCTGTCGAAGCTGGAGACCGTACGGGTAGGTGATTTGGCTCCCTCTTTTTCTGCATGAAGTTCGTAATCCGCATTTGGATCCAGTCCGCTGAAGCGGTAGCTTCCGGTGTCGTCTGTGTAGCTGCTGCGGACGGAATTGGTCCGCACATTCTTTAGAAAAACAACACTGCTGGAAAGGGGGCTATCGGACTTGTCCGACACTACGCCGCGGACCGTGCGGAGCTGAGCTTCGTGCTTCTTGTCCTGAGCGATCCCGGCGCCCCCAAACACTGCGAGAATGAGCGCAAGACCGCAGATGCGTCGCCGAACATTCATCCCTGGCCTCCCGTTGGCTGCATGCGGAACACTACGTTTTGCTCGCTTTCGCCCGCTTTTGCATTAATGGCGCGCGTCTGCTCCGAATAACCCTTTGCGCGGACCACCATCTCATAGTCTGAGCCCTGAGGCACTCGAACTGCAAACTCGCCCCGGGAGTTCGTGTAGCTCTCCCATCGGAATTTCTTTTCTCCGGCCCTGCGGATGCGAAGCTGCACGCCTGGAAAAGAGAGAGCTTTCTCCGTAAAAACGGTTCCCCGAATCAGGAAATCATTTGCGTGGCTGTATTTTTTCTTGCCCGGCTTGCTGTTTGAGCCTAAGGAAGCCTGCGAATTGCTGGCCGAACCAGGCGGCGGTGGCGTGGGCTCCTGGGCCTCTCCAAATGACCCGCTGAAGGAAGCGACAAGCGCTGCCGTGCAGAGAACCGAAATCCACTGCGGGCGGTGCATTCTGTTGCTCCTTGCAATGTTAGATGGCGGCCCGGACGGAATGGGATGCCACGCGGCATGCAACCTGCCGGTTACTCCTCGTCTTCTTCTTCGTCTTCCTCGTCGTCATCATCGTCAATCAGGTCGCCATTTTCCCCGGGCTTATCCTCTTCGTCTTCGTCGTCCTCTTCGTCCAGGTCGTCGGCGATCAGATTCAGGTGGACAGGATGCGTCTGCGAAACCTCGAGTTCGGATTCGCATTCCGGACAGCTCAGAATCTCGCCTTCTTCGACTTCGTCTTCGTCCACATCGATTTCGGCGGAACATTCAGGGCAACGGATCACGGCTCCACCCTCCGTAAAGTCGTTTGTAACGTGGCGGTACGAGGACCGTGCCCGCCACAGTGCAGCGTATTATATACCGCGGGTATGAAGTCAACTCCCGTGCGGGGTGGCACCGCTTGAACATCACCACTCTGCAGGCGGAAGGATCATCCGAATGGCCTCTTGCAGAGAATACCCCGAACGGCCGGTGGTTGGTATCGGGGGCGTGGTTATCGATCAGGGCCGCGCGCTGCTGATCCGCCGCGGCAGCGAACCGTTGCTCGGCGAGTGGTCTATTCCTGGCGGAACTTTGGAGTTAGGCGAAAGTCTGCAAGAAGGCGTCGCTCGCGAATTGCTGGAAGAGACTGGAATCGAGGTTCGCGTCCTCGAGCTGATCGAGGTTTTCGACCGGATTTTCCCTGAAGATGGAGCAACCGGGACTGCGGCGAAACAAAGGCCACGATTCCACTTCGTCATTGCAGACTATCTTTGCGAACGCCTTGGCGGTGAACCCCGCGCAGGAAGTGATGTAACCGACGTGGCCTTCGCGCGCGAGGAAGAACTTGTCCGGTTTCATCTCACAGAAACCGCAACCCGCGTCCTCAAGCAGGCGTTCGCCATGGATCGCGCGCGCCGAGCCGCCAGATGAAGCGCTGCGCGATCAAGGGGCCTTGGCGATTTCGATGCTTCCATTCGAGTCCGTGAGTTGAAGCTGGCAGCCGCCGGAACCTATAGTGCCGTTCAGTGTATCGCCGCCGATGCTGCCCGTGGAAGTGACCGGCAACTCCGAGGAAATCCGGCCGAAAGACGTCCTTGCAGTGAGGTTGTAGCCCACGCCCTCTGGAACGCGTACGCGGATGGAGGAGAACGATGTCTTGAGCGAAATGTCCCGACAACCGCTGGCCGGTCGCACGGCCGTCACAGAGATTGCTCCGTTCTGATTGTCCACCGTAATCCGCCCGCCGATCGTATCCAGCGTAACCCCCGCGAATGAAGTATTCACGCTGGCGTCGCCCTTTACGTTTCGCGCTGTCACGGAGCCATTGCTGTTCTGCACTGTCAGACTCCCGTTGATGCCCTCGGCCAGCACACTGCCGAAACTCGTCTTCGCAAACGCGTCTCCGCCAATGTCCGTGAGTGTAATTCCGCCGTTACCGGTGACCGCGCGAATTCCCTTCGGGATGTTGGACGCCTCGATAGCGCCAAAAGAGGACTTGAGTGTCACACTCCCGCGCGCATCGCGCACCAGCACTTTGCCGTTGGAAGTCTCCGCATCAAGCGCCCCGCTGATGGTGTCCAGCTCGATGTTGCCGAAGGAATCGCGAATCGTCACGGAAGCCCCCAGAACCGCTCTTCCGTTTACGCGCGCGTTGTTGGTGACGCAATTCACCCGCCCGCGCACGTCGGAAAAAGTCACGTTGCCAAAACTGTTGGTGATGTCTGCGGAACCGCCGATATTGGAGAATTCGACGTTGCCATTGTTATCATGGACCAGCAGGTCGCCGCGAATGTTGCGCGCCTCTACGCTTCCGAAAGAAGTGGTAATATTCGCCGAGGCCGCTTCAATCAACGAAACTGTGCCGTTACCTCCATTGATGGTTGCCGCGCCTTGAATGTTCCGCGTGGTGATGCTTCCAAACCGGTTGTGAACTTCGAGCATGCCTTTCACATCGGCAGCCTGCACCGAACCGTTGTTGTCATTGATGGTCACATTTCCCGCGGCGCCCGTGAGCTCGATGCTCCCGAAAGAATTGTACAGCCGGGCTGCGCCGGTATCGCGGGCCGTAAGCGACCCATGGCTGTTCTCAATGTCCGTTGCGCCGTGAATCCGGCCGGCGTCCACGCTCCCGAAACTGTTCCGGACGTTGAGCGGAGCGTCCGACGGCATCGCAATGTCGTAATTGACGGAATAAGACGGGTTTTTGCCCAAGCGGAGGAACAAATGCTTTTCCTCACCGGGGTAATTCGTCTTGATGCGCACGCCCTCGCCCGTTTGCTGCACATCAATCTGAATCTTTTGCGCGAAGGATTCAGCTTCCTCGCGCGTGTTGGCCAGTACGCGAATCGTCGCTGAAATCTTTACCTCCCTGCCGGGCTCGCCGTGGAGACGGACCTCGCCAAACTTGTGCTCGACGCCCACGGACTGCCCGGCGCCCAGCGTCACGCTCTTCTGAAAATCCTTCGTGACTTGCTCCTGGGCGGCATTTGCGCCGTACGTCGGCTCCCCGGCGAGGAGCACGGAGAGCAGGCCCGCAGCCGTTGCGAGACGCGGCAATCCCCTCCGAAAAATGGACTGGGTGCGATTCATCGTTGTCTTGCCTCCAAGACTTCTTCCAGCGTGTGCTGCTTCTCTTGGTACATGGCCAGCAGTTGATAGCGCAGTTGTGCGTTCGAGGGATTCAATCCGGCTTGCGCCCGGAGATCCGCTATGGCGCTATCCAGCACCAGCAATTTCTCGTGGTAATTTGCGAGCAGTGGTGTCGCTGGATTGTCGAGTTGCGGTTTGGCCTCGGCGGCGAGCTTGTCGATGGCTCGCTCGTAGGCTGTTTCCGCAGTTTCCACTTCCTTGAGCGCATTGCTCTTCAAAAGTGAATGATCTTCCTTACCACTCCCGCCGAAGGGAGGTCGAAGTAAGATCCAGCCTGCTGAGACCGTCAGAATTAGAATGAATGCACCCGCCAGGGCCGTTTGCCATCCCAGCGAAATCTCCGGTAAGAACGAGAACCAACGGCGCAGCTCGGCACCTTGCGCTTTTTGCGCCACTTCTTCCGCGAGTGCCCGTTCGATCCGTGGCCAGAACGAGGGACTATCTGAATAATCGCGCAGCTCTTGAGCCGCCACACTCAGCGATCTCCAGGCACGAACCTCTTCCGCACACAACGGGCAAGAAGCCGCATGCGTCTCTAAGGCTGCCCAGTCGGCGGGCGTGCCGTCCTCAAAAATCCGGTCTCGATCGCTACAAGTGACATTCATCGCGGTTCACCGTGCCTCCGCTGCGCTACCGCGCGGCGGTTCCAGCATTTGGCGAAGGCTTTTCTTCGCCTGAAAAAGCGTGTTCTTTGAAGCTGTCTCCGTCATTTCCAGCATTCCTGCAATCTCCGCATGACGAAAGCCTTCGACCTCGTACAGGAGAAAAACATCGCGCTGGTGTTGCGTGAGCTTGGCCAGCGCGCGCTCCAGCGCCATGCGCAGCGTGGGATGTGCCGCAGGCGCGCGGGGCTCAATTCCGGCCGATTCCTCGGAATCCTCGTTCGCGACTTCTTTTTTGCGCAGCCTGCTCCGCCGCGCGTCGTAGCAGGTGTTAATCAGGATCCGGTAAGTCCAGGTGACAAAACTCGATTGCCCGCGAAAGCTGGCGATGCTGCGATGCACTTTCAGAAATGTCTCCTGCACCGCGTCTTCGGCGTCAACGGTATTGCCAAGTAGATTTCGCGCCAGGTTTTTCATGCGCGCGCCATGCACCGCATAGAGGCGTTCGTAGGCGCGCCGATCGCCGGACCGGCAGGCAGCAGCCAGTGCCGCATCTTCGCTCAGGGCCTCCACGGCGGCGGCGTTGGGGCCCCCGCCAAACTGCTCGGAAGATTCCACTCGTGTCTCCCGTTCGCGCGGCACGGAAGAGATTCTAGCCTTCCAAGGCAGCGCAAGTCCCATAGTTCCCATCCCTGGCTCCTGACGTATAGACGACAGGGAATGGCCAAATGTCAGGCATGTGCGACAAAGGACGCCTGGACCGGCAAACCGCCCGTTTCCAGCTGCCTTCCTACCCAAGTTTTCCTTGACTTTTCTTAGTATTCTGATACACTAGCCGCTGGGTAAACCTGCCTTACTTTCCACGCCGCCCGCCTGCTTCCGTTCCCGTGTCCAAACGATTTAGCACTGGAATGTTAAGGGGAGGGGTTCTGTTCCGGAGATTCGGGTTCAACGTAACCCCCTTTAGAATCAAAACTTGCAGGAGCGTCCGTAAGTGTTGATTCTAAACCGCTTGTGTAAAGTATAAGTCCTTTAGATGCAACACTTACAAAAGCAGGGGGGCACGGTATGCACTCGATCCCAAAACGCGACCGGCTAGGTTTCCCTCTTCCACATACTACTTGGACCCACTGGCCGAAGGGCCGGTGCCGGGAAGGAAACGCCTGTCACAAATGCCCAAAGACTCCATCTATCGGATTCTGTACGATTTATCGAAAGCAGGGTACCCGCGGATTCGGAGTTATTTCTAAGCGGGGAATGGGTCCAACCAGCCACCTCATCCCTTCACCCTAAGGGTGCCCCTTTGGAGGTGTGAAGTGTTTAAGTCTCAATTCCATAGGAACCTGGGGCTTGCTTTGGCAGTGGCGGCTGTCTTAACTTTGGCCGGCTGCTCGAACAACGCCACCAACGAAGCCGCTAGGGCTCCCAAGAAACCTGCGGCTGCAAAGCCTGGGCCAGCAAAACCTGTCGCCGTAGCCAAAGCAGCGGAGCCCACGACAATGATTACCTTGCCGAAAGGCACGGCAATCAGCGCGGCGGCAAGGCAAACGCTAGCCACCGACAAGAACAAGGTCGGTGACACTTTTGCCGCAAGCCTCACCGAGCCGATCCGGGTGGATGGAAAGACGGTGATTCCCAAGGGTACCCAAGTCACCTGTCGCATCGTCAAGGTCAGAAAGAACGAACTGAAAGTGACGCTCGCTTCGGTGGTCATCCACGGGAAATCCTATCCGCTGGACTCCAATTCAATCACTGGACCGAAGAGCCAGCCCAAAAGCAATGCCAAGAATGCTGACAAGTCCAAGGCGAACAAGGACGTAACCCTGCTCTCTGCCAAGAGCAAGTTGACGTTCAAGCTCGCCAAGCCGGCAACCATTCCCGTTAAGGGATAACCCATAATCGCTAACCCCGGGCCCCGGCCAGCGAAGGTTGGCCTTGGTTCGGGGTTTTCGTTTCAACCCAACATAAAGCGGCAGCCTTCATCCCCAGGGAGCTGTCTTGTTGGGAGGCGGGTTCAGTCTGTTACCACGTGAACCGCCAAGGACGCGAGAATCGCTCCCGCTAGGAGCACGGCAGTTGCGAGCAGGCAGAACGCAAGACGGAGCCGCAAAATCGTAAATAAAGTTGTCATCTCATGGCGCAACGCCTGATCCTTGCGCCAGTTTTGCAGCAGCGCCGCGCAACCGGCTGCGACAACAACGCCTGGCAGCCCGATGAACAGGATCGCGGCGCCCAGCCGCGAAATGTGCGTCATCGCCCACTCGAAGATCATCCAGCTTGTGCGAGCAGGCTCATACTGACGAGGTTGAAGCACGCGTAATGCCGCGGCGGCCAGCAGCAGCGTGGCGGGCAATATCATCAACCATTCCCAGATGGCAATGGCTCGCAATCGAAACAATCCTGGCTGTTGTTTGTATACATTCTCCATGGTTTCTCCTTTCTATACGCTTGTGCCGCTTGAACACGCGACACTATAAGCTGTTTTTTCCCAAAGCCTGCACCGTGTCGAGGCCAAAGTAAATATTCTTGTGCAGGAAACTGTTTTCGTGACCGATCACGAAACGCGTTTCCGGATCATCCTCCGTTATCAGGAGCCGTAGTTTCTGCGCATCCTTGGGAACGTCGAAAACGAAATCCGTGGTGTAGGACTCGCCGGGGCGAAGCGGTTGAGTGAGCGGCGTGGAGCTGCCCTTGAGCTGCGCGAAGGCCATCTGACCTTCTGGCGACGGCTCGAAGCTTCGCCCACCCGCGTCGACCAGCGTGACCTTGCGGTTGTTCGGCGTAAGCGGTCCATTTCCGCGATGGGCGGAAATGGTGCGCTCATCAAACCAGGTCTTGATTCGCACCACGACAAACTCTCCGCGCGCTGAGACTTGCTGCAGGTCCGGTCCCAGTGTGGTGGCCGTTTGCATACCGATCAGCGAGTACGCGAGGTGGCAGTCTATTTCGCAGAAATACTTCCACCCGCCGGCAGGCAGGACCTCTTCGCGGCTCGCGAACGAAACACCACTCAGAAGCACGAAATATCCCGTGGCTATGGTGATTGCAGCGCCTGCGCCCAGTTTTGCGAAGAATGAAGAACGACGCACCGCGCCAAAGAGCATCACGAGTAAGCTGACGCCGAGCAAGAAAACAGTGCCAAGGAATAGAAGCACAACGACTGGAGCAAAGTGCGGCATGAATTCCGACACGATTTTCTTTCCTTTCGACTAGTGTTAATTAGACTAGCCGGCGATGGCATCAGGCAATGCCCCGCGTGTGCGTTCCCGGCTGTTGAATTCCATCACTGCCGCTTCCAAATCCTCGGCGGTAAAGTCCGGCCAGCGTTTTTGCAGAAACACGAATTCCGCGAACGCGCATTCCCACAAGAGAAAATCGGAAAGCCGCTGTTCGCCGCCGGTGCGAATCAGTAGATCAACTTCCGTCGAGCCTCCGTGGAGAACTTCTGCCAGAACGGTGCTGAAGGACTCGGGCGAAAGCTCCGTGACTTTGTAAAACCGGCAGGCGGCGTGATAGATGGCCTCGCGAGCGGAATAATCCACGGCGAGCCGAAGGTGCAGCCGCGTGCCTCTGGCGGTGGCGGCTTCCGAATCCACGACGGCTTGGCGAAGGGTGGCTGGCAAACGATCCCGGCGGCCGATGATGCTGAGCCGCACACCTTCATCAATGCAGTGCGTGGTTTCGGTAAGAAGGTATTCGTGAAGCAGCCGCAGAATGGCCTGGACCTCGGCATCGGGGCGCTTCCAGTTCGCGGAGGACAGCGCGAAAAGCGTCAGCGTGTGAATACCCATGCGGGGAGCCGCTTCAATGATCCGGCGGGCCGTTTCCGCACCGGCGCGATGGCCCGCGGAGCGAGGCAGCCCCTTTGAAGTGGCCCAGCGGCCGTTACCGTCCGAAATAATCGCTACGTGGAGCCGCGGAGCGTGGTCAACAGTTGGTTGCGCGATGGGAATTTGGCGAACGGTCTGATAAGGCATGAGCATGTGCTTTCTCCGCCGCGGGGAAGCGAAACAAACTACTCTGTAATGCAAAGCATGCAGCCAAAAAATTTTGCTGGTCAGCCCTCGCGCGTCGCACGAATCAGCGCTTCCATGTGATTCAGGTAGCGCTCCAGCGCACGGCGCCCCGCCGCCGTCAACCGGTATTCGGTCTTTGGCAAGCGCCCGTCGAATGACTTGGTGCACACGATGTAATCGGCTTCTTCCAGTTTGCGGGCGTGAACGCTTAGGTTGCCGTCAGTTGTTTTCAGCAGAGCTTTCAGTTCGTTGAAGGTCAGCGAGCGGTTCACCGCCAGCGCGCTGACGATCCCCAGCCGTATGCGTTCATGAATCAGCCGGTCCAGAACCGCAGGCACGGCTTCCTGCGCGGGATTCCGGATAGCCTCCAGCGAAGGATCCCGCTCGCGAGACCGCTGTAAACGCTCTTGACGTGCTGCGGAAGACTTAGCCATGCGATTTCCTGCTAGCCTCCATAATGCCTTGCAATCCACCAGCCGAAGCCAATCTGCACCACGCCAAACCCCGCGGCCATGAATGCATCTCCCAACTTTGCGGGAGCAAATAGCGCGGCGGCGCCGAGTGACATCAGGCACAAACCCATCACCGGCACGACGCGAACAGAAAATGCTCCGCCTGTGACGATAGCCGTCCCATACAACAAGAGCCAAACGCCCGGCAGCGCCGCAAGGAGGCCGGCCTGATACAAGGCGAATGACAAAAGGCCTCCGACGACAATCGGCGGCGCAAAACTAAGAAGAAATTTGCGCCCAGGTCCGGAGAAGAGTGCGGAGTTGGCACGGTGCGCTTTGGTGGCGGCTGCCGGCGCGGCAATGGCCACGGCGACGAAGGCTTCGATCAACCAGACCGCCAGCCATGCGCGAGGCGTGGTCTGGCGCGAAGCCGCAAACGCGGCCACCAGTGCCGTGACGCCCATCGCCACGCCGCCCCAGCCGGGCAGGGCGGTAAATTCGGCGGCGCTCTCCATCGTTTCGCGGATGTAGCGAAGATGATCGGCGGCGCGAGCGTCGATGGGGATGGGCTCGCGTTGTGGAGAGCGAAGAGGACCAAGGTTCGCCATAGGGTGTAATTTACCGCAGGGGGCAGGGTCTGTCAAGTACTTTGTAATACAAAGTAGAATGCCCCGGTGAGTCACGCCTTCCGCGGGTAACGCCCCCTGAGCGAATTCCACCGGATCGTAAACACGTCGAGGAACATCTGGATGCTGTCGTGCAGCATGCTTACTTTCGTCGCGGGAGAATGACCCCAGCGCACGGGAATTTCCACCGCTCGCAACCCGTGATGCCGCGCCAGGTACAGCAACTCCGGGTCGAACCCGAATCGCTCAATCCTCTGCTGTTCAAAAATGATGGCGCAGCGTTCGCGGCGGAAGGCCTTGAAGCCGCACTGCGTATCGACAAACGGCAGCCACAAGATGATTCGCACAATTTTGTTGAAAATGATTCCCGCGAATTCACGGAACGGGGACTCGTGCACGCTGATCAGGCTGCGGTCCATCGCCCGGGAGCCAATCGCTACGTCAAAGGTTTCCAGTGCGTCAACCAGTTTCCCGGCTTCCTCGATCGGTGCGGAAAGATCCGCGTCGGTGAAAAGAGCGATGCGGCCTCGTGCTTCCTGCATGCCGTGCCGAACGCTGTAGCCTTTGCCGCGATTAACGCCGTTTGAAATCACGCGCAGGGTGGGGAGCTTAATACGAAAATATTCAGCAACCGCGGCCGTGCCGTCCTTCGAGCCGTCGTCCACGACCAGAACTTCCGCCTTAAACCCGGAAGACTCAAGGTATTCCACAATCTGTTGCAGCGTTGCTGGGAGGCGTGATTCTTCGTTGTAGGAAGGAATGATGATGGAGAGGTCGGGAACTGCTGCGCTCATCGTCAGGAAGATTCCTGCCAGCCATGGTAGCCGACAAGGGGCACAAATCGGCAGCCCTCCAGCAGCTTGATGGGGAAAGCATCACCGCGCCTTTCAATGAGCTGCAATTCCTGATGTTCCGTGTCTCCCACGGGAACGATCAGCCGGCCCCCTTCGGCGAGCTGGGCGAGGAGCGGTTTCGGAACCGCGGGAGCAGCCGCGGCAACGAGGATGGCGTCGAAAGGTGCGAGTTCCGGCAGTCCAAGTGTTCCGTCCCCGCAATGCACGTGCGCATTGGAGTAGCCAAGCTGAGCCAGCTTGGCCGCGGCACCGGAAGCAAGTTCTGGCCTTCGCTCGATTGAGAAAACTTCACTGGCCAGGCGCGCGAGCACGGCGGCTTGATAACCACAACCCGTGCCGATTTCCAGAACCCGGTCCCCTGGCTGTAAATGCAACGCAGCGGTCATAGCCGCAACGATATAAGGTTGCGAAATGGTTTGGCCGCCGCCGATGGGCAAGGGGAGGTCATCATACGCGTGCGAGCGTACTTCCTCGGCAACAAATTCGTGCCGCGGCACTGCCGCCATCGCCGCGAGCACGACCGAATCACTAACGCCGCGCCGCCGCAGCTGTTTTTCAATCATTTCCGCGCGCTGTGCAGCGTATTCTTTTTTCTCAAGCATGCGTAACCGCCGCAGCATGTTTTTCCCACGCGCCCGTTCTCAGGATCTCTTCCATTTGTGCGAGGGTCAAATCGCATTCCTCTTCGCGATTGTAGAAATGCGGAGAGACGCGCACGCCGGCTTTGGGGCGGTAGTCGACGAGGATGTCCCGCGCGAGGAGTTCGCGGCAGACCTCGTAGGCATGAGGGCACTCGGCCGAAACCGTCCCCGCGCGCTCTGCGGGATTCTCCGGTGTATTCACGCGCCAGCCGCGAGATCGGGCGCCTTCGATGAGCCGCGCTGTCATGCGCACGGATTTTTCACGAATAGCAGCAATGCCAATCTCGTTGAGAATCTCCAGCCCGGGTTGGCACGCATGGAGCGCGGGAATATGCGGAGTGCCGTTCAAATAACGATAGGAATCGTCGCGCGGGTCGATCGCACCGGTTTCAAACGCAAACGGGTTGCGATGGGCCATCCATCCCGTGAGCGCGGGGCGGAGCTTGGCGCGCAAATCTTCGCGGACGTAAAGATAAGCAACGCCCGGGCCTCCACAGAGCCACTTCAGGACGCCGCCGACCGCAAAGTCGACGCCAAGACCACGCACATCGAGAGGGATTGTTCCTGCTGCCTGAAAAACGTCAAGAATCACATGAGCGCCGACGCGATGCGCACGTTCCACAATCGCGCGTGCGTCCACAATGTAAGAGCTGCGGAAAAGAACTTGCGAGATCGGGACGAGGAGCGTGGTTTCGTCAATGGCCGCGAGCAGCTTGTGCAAATCAATTCGTATATGGTCCGGAGTCGGAACTACTTCGACGCGCGCCCCGAGCCTCCGCTGCTCGTGGTAGAAGTACTGAATCGAAGGAAACTCCAGATCGACCATCACGATTTTGTTGCGCGGCCCGCGGAAATCAAAGCAGGACGAAATTACCGCCTGAGTGAGCGTCACGTTTTGGTGCAACGAAATTTCGCCCGGGCTCGCTCCGATCAGCGGTGCGATCTTATCGCCAACCCCGACCGCCATCCCCCACCAGCCCTCTTCCCAGGCGCGCACTCCGCGTTCCGCCCAGGAATCCGCATAGGACCGCAAGCCTTCGTAGACGCCGCGAGGCATCGCGCCCAAGGAATTGCTGATCATGTACGTGGTGCGGTCCAGGATTGGAAATTCCCCGCGCCACTTCAGAAGCTCATCCATCGCGCGCTCCTCTCTGGGATGGATTGCGGGTTCGGGTTCTTCTCCAAACAAAGTAGCACACGGTGATGAATGCCAGCCAGGGTGCACCGGCCTGCAAAGTGATGCGGAATCCAGGAACCCACCAGGTTGAGATCAAGACTGCCACGACTCCGCCCAGCCCGATGAGGGACGCCCAGGGCCCAGGCGGTCCCAGCCGAAGATAGGGTATCGCTTGCCGTTTATGAAAGCGCCGGAACGCCAGATGCGTCAGCAGCGTGATTAGCCAGGCGAACAGCGCCCCAAACGAGCTCAGCCCGATCATGAAGACGAAAAGTGAATCCTTAAAGTATTGCGACAAAACCAATGCTGCAGCCATTCCTCCCGCCGAAGCCAGAACTGCAATCACCGGCATGTTCTTCCTGCTCAATCGCCCAAGCGCCGCGGGAAGATAACCCCCACGCGCAAGCGAAAAAGCCAGCCGCCCCGCGAAATACAAATTGGCCACGGCGCTGGAGAGCGCCGCGGTCAGCACGACGAAATTCATAATGTGGCCAGCGGCGGGAATACCTACACTCTGAAAAACGTGGACGAAAGGACTCTTGACCAGTTCGATCTGCGTCCAGGGGACAATGCCAACCACCAGTGCGAGCCCGACAACATAAAACAACATCAGCACCATCAGTGTCCTGCGCAACGCCTTGGGAACAGCCACTTTTGGATCAGCCGCCTCGCCGGCCGCGCTTCCGACAACCTCAATTCCGAAAAAACTGAAAAGACCAAGAATGACACCCAGTCCGACGCCTTTCCATCCGTGCGGAAGGAAACCTCCATGAGCCGTGTAGTTTGCCAGGCCAACCTTGGGAAATCCCACGCCGAACAGCAGCGCACTCCCCAGAATCAGAAACGCGACGATAGTCACTACCTTGATCATCGAAAGCCAGTATTCGAATGTTCCAAGATTCCCAATGCTCGCGGAATTAACGTAGAGAATCACCAGCGAGAACAATCCGATCCAAACCCACGACGGAGTTTCCGTAAACCACAATTTGCAGTAAATCGACGCGGCCACGACTTCGCTGCCGACCACCACCATCATGCAGAACCAATAGGTGAGGCGGACCGCAAATCCGGCCCACGGATGCAGGTACATCTCGGCGTAGAGTCCGAACGATCCTGCCGCCGGATGCGCCGCCGTCATTTCCGCCAGCGCCCACATCATTGTCAGCGCGATGCACGCTCCGCCGACAAAGCTCAGTATCACCGCCGGGCCCGCCAGCTTGACGGAAATGGCGCTCCCGAGAAACAAGCCAGTCCCGATGGCGCTGCCCAGCCCGATCATCGCGACTTGCCGCGGCGAGAGGTTCTGGTGAAGACCCGCTTCGCGCTCAACAATCGCTGCGGAATCAGGCGCTGCCAGGGCCTCGCCCGTCTGCGTTTCTATTTTTTGCATCGCGGGCATCGTAACAGAAATTCACCACCTGTACCCGGACCTGAACGTCGGGCCAGTGAACGGCGCGGCACAACTGTCCCGCGATCTAGTCGCGCCGCTGCAAAGCGCTCTCTAAAATCGTTGGCGTGGTTCGAAGGCAAGCGAAGCGGCCCCGGAGGAAGTCATGAAAGCGGTCCTGGCATTGGTCCTTATTTACATCGGCACGTTTTTCCTGGTGATTCAGGGTGCATCTCAGAACTCCGTGCAAGCCTCGCGGCCAGGCGCGAACCCGGCGCAAGGCAATGCGACGTCTTCGCAAACGAATTCCTCCATTGACCCGGTGAAAGAAGCGGACATTCGTTCGTTGATGGAGCTGGTCGGCGCGAGAGACCTGGTGCAGGACGGCGCGAACACCGCCATCGAGCAATCCCGGGAAAAGCTGCTCGCCACCGTGCCCAACAACGACAAGGGCCAGGCTTTTGTGAACGCTTTCGCCGCCAGCTACCAAAAGAGATTCGACGTGGACCAGGTAACGAATCAACTGGTGGTGCTCTACGATAAGCATTTCACGGACGATGAAATCAAGGGGCTGTTGCAGTTTTACGGGTCGCCGCTGGGACAGAAGGTCGCCGCGGAAATGCCCAAGATCGGCCGTGAAAGCCAAGCAACGATCCGTGCAGCGAGCACCAAGGCTGCCAAGGATGCTTTGGCTGAACTAAAGCAGCAGAATCCGGAGGTTGGTCAGTCGGCGCGACTCGGGAACGGTCAGGGCCAGGGTCGCTGGCAGCGCCGAGGCCAACAGCGCGGACAAGGGCAAGCTTCGCAGCAGGCAGCTTCGCAACAGCAAGATCCCCAATAACGCGATTTGCAAGTCGACGAGCGCTTTCAGACTATTGAAAGCGCTTTTTGATTTTTACGTCGATGCCGAACGTTCCGTTTTGATCGCGGAGCCCCACAATCGAGACGTTCCGGTCCACGTTGTATTCCACTTGAATGACCTGCTGCTGCGTCGAGCTCACGTTTGAAACGTAGGTTATGGTGAGGTTGCGAGTAATCTGCTGCTCGACGGTAACGCGGGACGCGGCGCTTTGTTGAGAGCCAGTCGAACCTACTCCGGAGAGGCCCGGGTCAACACGGAAGCGCGTTATCCCAAACAAGCGCTCCAGGCGCCCGCCTAGTTGGCTGGAAATTGCTTCCGAGAGAATCGCCGAAGCCCCGGCCGTTCCGCTCTGGGACGTGCCGCCGCTGCGCGTCGTCGCCTCGGAGCTGGTTTGACCCAGAGCGAGCAGAGTCACGATATCGTTCGCTGGAAGCGGAGGATCGGAGCGATACGCGAGAGTGAGTTTGCTGGCCGGGCCGTTGAAATTCAGCGTTATCTCATACTGTTGAATGGTTGTGGTGGCTTCCACATTCAAGACCGGATCAAGCCGGAACGGATTGGAAAAATTCAAGTCTCCGCGCGAGACGCGATAGCGGTTGCCCGCAAAATACAAGTCACCGGACAGGATGTGGATATGCCCGAGAAGAATCGGGTGCTCCCAGGTTCCCCGCACGCGGAGATTCGCATCCGCTTGCAATTGGGCCCCGGGCCATTCCATGCGCGCATCAGGCGCCGATAGGGCTTCGACGTCGAATTGCAGATTACGCAGGTAGGGCGAACTGGTCGTGGGGCCGCTGATGCCTTGCTTTGCCGACACCAGCATGCCCGCAACTTCGAGGCCTTGAGTGAGTGTGACGCGGTCGATGGTCACTCGTCCCGAGAGCACTCCCGCCGCCGGTGTGCCGGTCAGCCTCAGCGATCCTCCCACCAACCAACTCATGCCTTCCGGATAGCGGATGCGCACGCGATCGGTGCGCACGCTGACATCGTAACGAAGGGGACTCTCTGCGTAATTTACACCGCCTGTAAGGTGCAGCGTGCCTCCGCCGGATTCCGCGCTCATATTCTCGAAATACAGGCGCGTCGCGTCGAATACCACGTCGCCCTTGATCGCGTTGAGGCCGGTTGGGAAATCCGCCGCCCGCGCGAAGGCGTTTTCAATGTGTATGCGGCCGGTGATGCGTGGGCGATCCAGCGTCCCTTCGAATGACGCGTTGATTTGCGCGGGACCTCGCGCGTCCAGATTGGGCAGGTACCCACTGATCAGCCGCAAGTCCAGGGCGCCATTGAGGCGCAATCCCACAGCGCGCCGGCCGGCAAACTGCACCGAACCCGCAATCTGCAAATTGGTGTCCGTTCCCCGCAGCGTTACGGGGTTGATCTCCAGGCTGTCTTTCGTCGAACGGAAGTGCACCGGCCCGGTGTTTTCCAAGTGAACATTGGCATAATTCATTGCCAGGCGCGAAAGATTCGCATCCACTACGATGGTCTGCGGTTGGTTTAAAGAACCATTTACCGAGATATCTCCGTCTGCGTTGGCGTGACCGCTGAACTCTTTCAAGTGCAAGGCGGCGAGAAGAAACGGGTCCAGGTCAATGTTCTTGATCGAAACCTTCCCGCTCAGGGGATACGGATCAGCAAGGCCGAGTGTGTAGCCGCCGGAAATTTCTCCCGTAGTCATGGCGGAGCCAAGTTCCAGATGAGCTGTGCGGCCGTCGGAGGTCAGATTGCCGTTGAAGCTGCCCACAATCACCTGGCCGATTCGGAGATCTACGACGCGAAATGTCCCCTCGCCAAGGGGTGTTTTCAACGCCCCATTGGCCTTCAAGCGGAAAGTTACCTGCCCTCCTACCGGCAGGCGCGCCGATTGCAGTTTTTCAAAATTCTCCAGCGGGAGCGCCGCGCCCACGAGGTCAGCGGAAATCGTCTCATCCCTGGACCGGTAGCCAAACGATCCGGTGATAATGCCCGCGCCGCGGCCATTTTCTCTTCCGGCAGGAAAGAATCGCAGTTCCGCGTCCGCGATGCGCACTTCATCCGGCGATATGTTCAGTTGTCCACGAAGACGATTGAACGAAATCCCGTACAATTTGCCGTCCGCGAGATCGAAGAGGCCGGTGACGGTGGGCTGCGCCCGCGTCCCGCGCCCATGAAATTGACCCGTCAATGAACCACTCACGGGCAGAGTCATCCCCAGCACTTGCTCCAGACTCTCCGCCGGAATTTTCTCGAGATTCGCCTCAGCGGTCCAGCCATTGTCCGGAAGAAAACTCCACTTCGTCAGTGAGAGCGTACCCTCGATGTCCGTTTCCATGTTGCCACTTCGAGCGTGTCCGCGCTCCAGCGTAAACTCTGAGGGCGAATACGTCAGGTCACCTTCAACGAAATCCACAAAGTAACCGTCGTACCGCGCGCGCTCCCCACGCAGATGGCCTTGAAACGTGGGGCTGCTTGAGGGCCCCAAGATCTTGCCATCCCACCGCGCGCTCCCCGAAATTTCTTTCGCCGCCTCCGTGGAGCCGGGCTTTGCTCCGCGCAAGCCGTTGATGAAGTCCCTGTAGACCTCCAGAGATCCGGTATCGAACCGCAAATTGATCATCGAGTTGCGCGGCGCAAGAACGCCGTCGATAGTGCCGCGCGAAGATGGTGTTTCAAACTCGCCAGATTCGATCGTCAGGGTGCTGGGATCGTAGCGATACCGGAACTTCCAGGCCGCGCTCACCGGTTGATGGAGTGGCGCCGGTTGTTCCGGATTTTCCCAGACGGTGTTTACGGAAATTTCGAAGTGCCGGAAAGGACCGCTCCAGGTTTCCACAGTGTCCGCCGTCATCCGGGCGTCCCAGTGCAATTCGTCGATGGGGAAGTCGTGATGTTCGATCGACGGCAACACTCCGGCCAGCCTCACGTCTTGCACATGGGTGACCGCTCTAAACTGCGCCCCGTCGAAACGCATCGTTACCCGCCCGGTCACTTTCCCTCCGGAAACCCCGGCATAAAAATCTGGAATTTCCAGACCGCGGTTGTCGATTTGGTAGCTTCCGGTGCTGGTAAGGCCGGTGGCATGAAAAACGTCGTACGGAAGCGCAATGTTCTGTCCGGAATAGCTCCCGCTGCCCTTAAACTGGTCCCCGGCGAACCGGCCTTCTCCCCGCAAATCAACGCGCCCCGTTGGAACCGTGGGTTCGCGGAGCGTTTCCCGGAAATCGAGCAGTTGGACCCAGCCTCTATAACGAAAACTCCATTGCGGATTCGAGAAGTTATTCATCTCCGCTTGCATATCGAGATGTGAGTGCCCCGCGCCAAGCATGCCTTGCTCGAGGGTGAAGCCATCGCGCCAAACTGTGAATTTTGCCGACAGCCTTACGGGCAAGGGCATGTAGGGCTTTGATGTGAACTGCATGGTCTGCCAGTCAAGGTTGCCGACGTACAAAGGACGGTCCAGGGTGCCCCCGGCATCCAGGTCGAACCGCAAATCTCCTCCATGCACAGTGATTGGAGTCTTTGAGTCGTTGTAGAGGAGCCACCCGTCCGCCAGCACGAGCCGCCGGATGCGCAGTCCGAAAAGCGAGTCGCGTAGCGGTTTGTTTGCGGCAGCCGTCCGCTGAGGCGTGGGCACATTTGTGTTGCCATTTTTTTCAACCAGGACATGTGCATGCGGCTTTTGGACGACTAGTTCACTCAGTGAAATTCGCCGGCCCCAGAACGAATCGATGCGCAGACCCGCCTGCACTTCCTCTGCGGTAAAAAGTGGTTCCGTTCCGGCGGGTTCCTTCCCGTGGATCACCAGACCCTTTATGGTGGCTCGCATCGCCAGCCAGTGAATCGATAGAGAGTGCAATTCCACCTTGCCGCCGGTCATTCGTTCCAGCCGGCTTATGAGCAAGCGGGTCAGCAACGGATTGCCGGCGCCGCTGCCGAAAAATATCATCAGGCCCGCGACGATGAGGGCGATTTTTGCACCGAGAACCCAGGCGACGTGACGCAGCCAGCGCCACTTCTTACGGCGGGTTTCCTGCGTCACTTTGCGCCTCGATCCAGCAGGATCTCCACGTGCAAACGCGCTCTGCTCTCCTTGAGCCACTTATCAGCTTGCTCGTTGATACCGCGCTGCACCAGGGCTTCCTGAATTGCGTCATGCGCCGCATCCAGCGTCGGAGGCTCTTGTCCGCGCGCCTTGGCCTGCGGTACGACGGCGCTGGCATAAAAATCTTCAATGGCTTTGGAATCGACTTGCACGGAAGGGCGAAAGCGCGAGTCGAGGTAGTTGTTCAAGTACAGTTGCGACGCCAAGATGCTCCGCACTTCCGGTTCGCCCAGCCCGCTCTGCTTTCTTCTGGCTTCGTATTGCTCCGGTGACGCGAACGATTTCCGCAGGCGATCCAGGTCGCGCTCAATCTCCGCGTCATAGGGGTGTGGGAAACGCGAAACGTCAGCTTCGGTTCGCACCACCCACTGATCGATCAAGCGGTCTAAAATTTGCGAATCCGTTTCGGATTTTCCATCAAGGAATTGCTGGTAGCGGCTGAGTGTCCGGATGTCGCTCAATAGAATGATGTCGTTTTCAACACGCGCAACAATGCCGTCCACAACCTCTTGTGACGCCGGAAACCCCTGCGCAGTTGTCATGAGTAGCGAGACCAAAAAGACACAGATCGCCGGTCCGCGCACTAGAAGCTCGATCCCAGATTGAAGAAGATTTGAAAGCCGGGAAGCCGCGTGCTTTGCTGTCCGAGTGAGCCGACCAGGCAATTCGTAGCGCCGCTCGGGCACGGAATCGGAACAACAAACAACGGACGATTGAGCTGGTATCCGAAATCGACACGAATCGGCCCTACTGGCGTCTTGTACCTCACCCCCAAACCAACCGTGTGAGCAAAATAGTTGAGTTCGTTGGTGCAATTCGTTGCGCACACCGGCACGTTCGTTGGCCCAGCAGGGAGCGCCGGATTCTGCAGCACAAACGTGGGGTCCGGCAGCATGCTATGAAACGAGATGCGGCTTAGCCGGCTGTACACGTTTCCGCCGTCATAGAAGATGGCGCCGCCCAGAGATGTTCCTACAAATGGGAGGCGCATCGGGAAACGAAATTCCTGGTTGAGCACCAGCATGGCCTGGCCGCCGACAGGGAAACCCGTGCAGGCATCGCGCGGTCCGGCCTGGTTGAGAGCGAACCCACGCAGAGACGTGCCTCCGCCAGCAAAAAACCGTTCCGGGAGCGGAATGATCGTCGGAGTAAGGCCTGAAGGCGCAGTGCCTGGGATGCACTGTCCGGGCGCCGGCGGCGGAAAAGTCAGGGAAACCGTGTCTCCGTAAGGCACCAGGAAACCTAATCGCGTGGAACGCGCAAAACTGAATCGGCGTTTGATCGGGTAGTAGGTCGAGTTTTGAAAGAAAAATCGCAGGAAGCTGGCGCTCGAACCAACTCTTGTATCAGCGTCGCTAAAGTCGGCGCTGTTGAAACTCCCCTTCGACGCCTCGGCGGGACTGTCTCGCGAATCGCGGAACCACGTCACTCCAAATTGTGAAACCAGCGTGGGTTGGTTGAAGAGTGGCACTTCCTCGCTCAGGATTTTTAAATTGGAGACCTGAACCTTGCGGAAGGCATAGCGGTAGAGCACTGTCGTCAGCGGCGTGACTTGCTCGGTCAGCTGCACCGAACCCTCGTAGCGGTCCTCGGTGAACGTGTTGATGTCGCGCGTCTTTTCTGCGAACGCGGTCGCTTGAAAGCTGAAATGCGGATTGGCGAAAGTATTCGGTGCCGAATACCCCAGCAACGCGCGCCCCTGCAAGGTGCTGCCGCGTAATTTGAAGGAAAGCGAATCTCCACGCCCAGTCAGATTCAGTTTGCTCACTTCCAGAATTCCGCGCGGTGCGGCTTCGATTTGCGCCCCTGTTGGACTCGTCGTGCTGGCGAGTCTCTGCACTTCGAATCCCCCGCCATAGGCAAGCGTGTAGCGCTTGGCCTCCTCGACCAGAACCACGATGTCCTTTTCTGGGTTTGTTCCGTTGGCATTCTGCGGCTCGATTGTGACGCGGTTGAAAACTCCGAGGTTGTACAGCCGCCTCTGCGACTCCACAACGTCACCTTCTCGCAGCGGTTCCTTAACCTTGATGTGTACTTCTCGATGGATCACCCCCGGCCTCGTGTGCCGGTATCCGCCGATCAGAATGCGCCGGACAAGCGTTTGCGGACCTTCCTGGATGTGATACACCAGCCGAACGGCCTCGGCCTGCTCAATCAATGCTTTTTCTTTCTGTTCTTTATTTCCCGTGGTGGAGACACTGCTCCCACCGGCCGTCGGCTTTTCCACCGGAATGGCGGAGACGCGCTCCGCGCTCGCCGAAAAACTGGCCTCTGGAAATCCTTCGTTAAAATAGAGCGCCAGAATGTTGTCCCGGTCGGTCGTCACGCCGAAATCGGAATACGGCTGTCCCGGAGTCGAGCCGACGACTCCCAGAAGTTCGTCTTCCTTGAACGCATGAATCCCGTCGATGGACAGCGAAGCCACGCGCGTCTGCTTTCCTTCCTGAACTTGAAAACGGATAAACACATCTCCCTCTTTGGTTTTGTAATTATCTTCAACATGCGCTTCGACCCTGGCATCCAGAAAACCATTTGCTTCGTACAGGTCACGCATTGACTGCGCGTCGGAATCCACCAGTTTCCGGCTAAAGCGTCCGGTTGAAGCGAAGGCGCCCCCGAAGATTTGTAACCGGCTGCGCAGCAATTCCGTGTCGAAATATTTGTTCCCCGTAATTTCAATCCCGACAAGCTTGTGCCTGTTGCCCCGCTCCACTTTGTAAGTGATTATCTCTTCCGTGCCCCGCGCCATGCCGCGGGTGGGTTTCGCCTCGTGCGTCTCCGTCGTGTAATTCACATCGGCGTCGAAATAGCCCTGGCGCTCCAGACGCTCGCGAATGTTGCGCTTCCCTTCCTCCAGCAGGTCTGCGTCAACCGCGCCTTCCTGGTACACAGGGACCAGTTTTTTCAGTTCGCCTTGAGAAAAGCTCGCGCCCGCCACGGTGATCTTCACGCGCGGCCCTTCCGTAACGTCCAGCTCCAGCGGGATCGTGTTCTTCGCACTGTTATAGTCGTCCCGGCGCACTGCCGCCCGGCCGCTGAGATGTCCTTTCTTGATCAGATATTTTCGAATGCGGTCCGTGCCGCGCTGCAGCTTGGCCGACGTGATGTCGCTTCCCGGTTTCATTTTCAGGCGAGAAAAGATCTCTGCATCGCGGTATTCCGTTTCGTTCTTTAGCTGGATGACGCCGACGCGCGCGCGAGGTCCGGACTTGACGTGCACGACGATATCCACCTGGTGCGTCTCCGGGTGCGGCACTGTTTCCGCGGACACTTCCGCCTGGTACAAGCCCTCCTCACGAAGCGTCTCTCGCAGCCGCTCCAGCGCTTCATCGACGGTGGCGCGCCGGTACGTCTGCCCCAGCGCGATTTGCATCGCGGCCGCCGCTGAGGCTTCGCTCGGAGGCGCGGGAAGACCTTCGATGCGCACCTGGTTGAAAAACAAATTCTCACGCACTACGAAATCCAAGCGCGCGCCATCCGCTTCCAGTGCTACGACCGCCCGCAAATCGGCGTAATCTCCGGTTCGGTAAAGCGCCCGCAAACTCTCCGCAACTTTTCCCCGGTCCAAAGGCTTGCCGGTTTCCACCGTGACTCGCGAAGGTGCGTTGGACAAAACTTCGCCGTTTTCTCTTACGATGCGGATTGCCACAATCTTCGGTTCTTCGTTGACAATTGCCGCCGCAGAGCCGTCTGGAAGCGTCTGCGCGTGTATTGGCGCGGCTCCCGTCAGGAGCGCGAGCACGAAAACGCCTCGCAACCAATTGGCCCAGCCCGATTTCATGTTTCCATTCGCTCAGACGAAGCCTAGCACAGCGGCGTTGCCTGGCCCGTCCCCTTTGGCGCTATCATGTAGCTTAGCAGGCGCTCCACTGTGCCTGCCGGGACCGTGCCTTTCGTGAACGATTCTCTCCAGGAAAAATACTCGCGCCAGATGCTTTTCGCCGGGATTGGCCCGGAAGGGCAACAGCGGCTGCTCGCCTCACGCGCGGCTATCGTCGGCTGCGGCGCTATCGGCGCTGCGGCCGCCAATCTTCTCGCTCGCGCCGGCGTCGGCTACCTGCGTATCATCGACCGCGATTTCGTCGAGCCCTCGAACCTGCAACGCCAGACCCTCTTTGACGAGTCCGACGCCCTCGACGCCCTCCCCAAGGCCGTCGCCGCGGAGCGCAAGCTTCGCTCTATCAATTCTTCCATTTCCGTCGAAGGTGTCGTCGCCGATCTCAGTCCGCGCAACGCAGAAGAACTCCTCGCTGGAGTCGATCTGCTACTCGACGGCACAGATAATTTCGAAACGCGCTTCCTAGTCAATGACGTTGCCGTGAAATCCAGCCGTCCTTGGATTTATGCAGCCGCCGTCGCCAGTTACGGACTGACCATGACCGTTCGCCCCGGAGCAACCGCCTGCCTCGCCTGCCTTCTCGAATCCGGCGCCGCTACCCAGGGCCTCGAGGAAACCTGCGACACCATCGGCGTCCTCGGGCCTATCGTCAATCTGATCGCCTCGATGGAAGTAGCCGAAGCTTTGAAAATTCTCTCCGGCCACCCCGAAGTTCTTCACGGACGCTTGCTCTCTTGCGACGTCTGGACGGGCCGTATTCAATCCATCGGCGTGGCGCGCAATCCCGATTGCCGCGCCTGCTCCAGGCGCGATTTCACCTATCTTGAAGGAGAAGTCCAGCCGCGCATCACCATGTGCGGTCGTGACTCCGTGCAGATTCACGAACGCGCCCGGGCTCTCGACCTCGGCGTTCTCGAAGCTCGCTTGCGGCCGCTCGTCGATAACGTGCGTCAGAACGACTATCTGCTTCGCTTCCGGATTGCGCCTTATGAAATGACCGTCTTCGCTGACGGCCGCGCCATTCTCAAAGGCACCAAGGACCCCGCCGTGGCGCGCTCGCTCTACGCCAGGTATATCGGCGCCTGACCGCTTGCTTCTCTTCCACTTCGGGGCTTGCGATTCAACGAGGCAAGTGCCCGGAGCGTCCGAACGAACTCCGCATGTTCGAGCGGTCGAGGTTTTCCCGCAGGTTCATGAGTGTCAGGAAAGTGCTTAGGATTCTGGCTTTCAGGTCGTCGGTCAAGTGCAGGCCGCTCGTTGCTACGCGCGCCAAGCGTTCCCCGTGTTCCGTGATGAACTTCATGATTTCCCGCTGGCGCTCTTGCGGCGCGTTCCCAAGAGCGGTTTCCCGCCGCATCTCCGAACAGCCCGCCTCCAACGAAAGCGTGAAGTGCAGCACGCACAGCCGCTGCTCGGCGAGTGCCGCTGGCGTGTCGTTCTTGCAACCCGCAATTTGGCAAGACGTTCCCATGGGCCTAGAGTGCCAAAAGACTAGGTTTACATCTCCAACGCGCAAAATCCAGTGCGCGTCGCGCCGATGGTGCGAATCTTACATCATAGCGTGCTTTCCGCGTCCCGGGCTTTTAGCCTCGCCGGTCGTTGCTGGACCGTAAAATCATTTGACAGAAGTATGCAATCACCTGTATAAAAATACAGAGGCCCATTGCCTCGATGTAAAATGAGCACACAGAAGACATTTCGCCATGGCCAGATACTTCGGCTGATCTCGGACCGGCAGATCGCCAATCAGGAAGAGCTGCGCCGCAAGCTTGCCTCGCAAAAACTGCGGGTGACCCAGGCCACTCTTTCGCGCGACCTTCAGGAGCTGCGCCTGATTAAGACTCAGGAAGGCTACAAGCCCGCCACTGTTCTGCCTGAAGAGTCCGCGCCTTTGCCCCCCTTGGCTCGCGCGCTCGGCGAATTTCTTCTTGATATCCGTCCCGCGGAAAATCTTCTCGTTTTGAAAACGCCCCCCAGCGGCGCGCAGCCTCTTGCTGCCGCCATGGATGGAGCGAAATTCACGGAAATCGCCGGAACGATCGCTGGTGACGACACCGTCCTCATCATCACCCCCAGCAAGAAAGCGCGTGAATCCCTCCAGAAAAAAATCGAAGCGCTGGTGAAATGAGAAATCCCCGTCAAGTCGCGGTTGTGGGCGTCACCGGCTATACCGGTCTCGAGCTGGCGCGGATACTTCTGCGCCATCCTGAGCTCCCGCCGCCCGTTTTTTATGTCCGGGAACCGAACGGCGCGAAATGCCTCGCCGAACTCTTTCCCCAGTTCCGCGGCTGGGGCGAGGCGCCGCTCCGGCCCCTTTCGCTCGACGCCATCACTTCAAGCAGCGCTGGTACTGCGTTTCTTGCGACTCCTCACGAGGTTTCCGCGGAATTGGCGCCGGAGCTGCTCCAGGCCGGACTTCGCGTCGTCGATTTGAGCGGAGCGTTCCGCTTTCGCGACGCCGAAACCTTCACTTCCTGGTACAAGCTGCCCACGCCCCACGCCAAATGGCTCGCGGAAGCTGTTTACGGCATTCCAGAGCTCTATTCGAGCGAGATTTCTCAAGCTCGTTTGGTTGCCAATCCCGGTTGCTACGCGACCAGCGTGATTCTTGCTCTGCGCCCGCTCACCCACGCGGGCCTGCTTGCTCCTGGCTCCGGCGTCGTTTGCGACTGCAAATCCGGCGCCAGTGGCGCAGGCAAAGATCCCCGCCGCGACCTCCACTTCGTGGAAGTGGATGAAAATTTCAAAGCCTATGGACTTTTCACGCATCGCCATACCCCCGAGATTCTCGAGCACACCGGTTTGAGCGAGTCGCAGGTCGTTTTCTCCACTCACCTGCTCCCGCTCGCCCGCGGCATTCTTTCCACCATCTACGTCACTCTTGGCGAACCGCAACCCGCCGCGAGTGTCGAGTCGCTCTACCGGCAGTTTTACGCCGGTCGCGCGATGGTGCGCATCTGGCCCGCGGGCACTCTGCCGGAGTTGCAGCACGTCGCGCACACCAATTTTTGTGATCTCGGATTCGCTCTGGACAAATCTGGACGCCGTCTGGTCATCGTCTCCTGCCTCGACAATCTTGGAAAAGGCGCTGCTGGCCAGGCCGTGCAGAATTTCAATCACATGCTGGGGATAGAGGAGCAAACCTCACTTCAATGAGAATCGTAATCAAGTTCGCAGGAGCATTGCTCGAAGACGAAGCCACGGTGCGCCCTCTCGCGCGCCAGGTCGCCTCGCTCGCGCAGCAGGGCCACGAAATTCTCGTCGTGCACGGTGGCGGGCGCCTGTTTACCGCCACTCTCAAGCGCATGGCCATCGAAAGTAAGTTCGTTGCCGGCTTGCGTGTCACGGACCGCGAAGCGCGCGACGTGGCCGTCATGGTCTTTGCCGGCCTGCTGAATAAAAAATTGGCTGCGGCGATCTCGGCGGAAGGACAGCCCGCCGTCGGCATTTCTGCTGCGGACGCCCGGTGCTTCCTCGCCGAACCCATGGTTCACAACGAAGTCGAAGGTGGCCTGGGCTTTGTCGGCTATCTCACAGGATTGAACGCGCAGTTCATCCAATCTCTTTGGCGCGAAGGGCTCCTGCCGGTTGCGCCATGCCTTGGTCTCGGTTCAGACAATGAACTGTACAACATCAACGCCGACCACATGGCAGCTGCCTGCGCCGAATATCTCGGCGCCGATCGGTTGATCTACTTAACGGACGTCGCCGGTGTGCTTGATGGCGAAAGAGTTCTCTCCGCTGTTGCCTGCGGGGAAATCGAACGACTGGTTCAAAGCCGTGTTGTTTCCGGGGGCATGGTTCTTAAACTGGAAGCCGCCAAGCGTGCCATCGAAGGTGGGGTGGGCGAAGTTCGCATTGTTGGCGGCACTTCGTCCGATGCCCTGTTGCTGGCTTTTCACGGTGCGGAAGCTGCCGCTCACGATGGAGCCGCCTCGATTCCCGGAACGCGCGTCCTCCGTGAACCCTTGTCCGCCGCGCAAGCGGCTCTTTCGGCGGCATGATGCGCGCTTCGTCCAAAAAGAAGGCCCCGGTCCGTTCCGTCCGCAAGCCCAAAGGTGGGCCTGCGAAAACTGCCAAACTGGACTCGCGCCTGCTGGATGCCGAGCAATTTCTTCTGCCCACGTACAAGCGCCAGCCCGTGGTTATGACTCACGGCCGAGGCGCACTCGTTTTCGATTCCACCGGCAAAAAGTATCTCGATTTTCTCGGCGGTATCGCCGTAAACGCTCTTGGCCATGCCCATCCGCGCATCCTGAAAGTCATTCGCCGCGAAGCCGCCCGCGCCATTCATCTCTCGAATCTCTATCACAACGCTTACCAGGGCCCGCTCGCACGCAAATTGGCCGGATGGTCCGGGATGGACCGCGTCTTTTTTTCCAACAGCGGCACAGAAGCTATCGATGGCGCAATGAAGCTGGCGCGCCTATTTGGACGCCAGCCGACTGAGGCTCCCGGGACGACGGCGAAAAAACATCGCTTCCTGGCGCTCGAGAATTCCTTTCACGGCCGTACGTTTGGAGCTATCAGCGTCACGTCCACAGAAAAGTACCGCCTGCCTTTCGCGCCTGTCGTTCCCGGCGCGGAGTTTGTGCGTTTCAATGACGTCGCTGATCTCGAGGCGAAATTCGACGACACCGTCTGTGCCATCCTTCTGGAAACGGTTCAAGGCGAAGGCGGGATCTATCCCGTCAGCGAAGAATTCTGGAATCGGGCGCGCACTCTCGCCACGCAACACGGCGCACTGCTGATCGCTGACGAGATTCAATGCGGGCTGGGCCGCACCGGCCGCTATTTCGCTTATCAGAAATTCTCCTCGAGGCCGGACATTGTCCTGATTGCCAAGCCTCTTGCCGCTGGACTTCCGCTCGGCGCCATTCTCACCACGGAAGAAGTCGCCTCTCGCGTCTCTCCCGGGATGCATGGCACCACTTTCGGCGGCGGCCCGCTGGCTTGCGCCGTGGCCCTCGAGTTTCTCAAAATCGCAGAGGACGAAAAACTCCTCGAAAATATCCGTGCGCGCGGCGCAGAGTTGCGCGACGGGCTCATAAAGCTCGCGGCAAAATTCGGTTTCATCCGCGAAATTCGCAGCGAAGGCCTGATGATCGGCGTCGAACTCTCCGTTGAAGGCGCACCTTTCGTCAGCGAAGCCATGCAGCGCGGTTTGCTGATCAACTGCACTCACGACTTTACGTTGCGGCTCCTGCCGCCTTTCATCATTACTCAAGCGCAGGCGCGCGAATTCCTTAGGCTTTTTGAACTCGTTCTTGCAGCAACTCCGCAGCAGGTTTCCGCTCCGGACTCCGCGAGGTCCACGGATCCCGGGCGCGTTGCCCATGCTTCGGCGAGGTGAAAAAATGACGACATCGACTCTCGTTGCACCTATTTCCTTATCGAATGATCTCCTCACCGGAGCGGAATGGAGCCCCGCGCACACGCGCGAATTGCTTCAGCTCTCGGCGGACATCAAAGCGCGGCCCGTCCGTTACGCCTCCACGTTGCAGGGCAAATTTATCGCCCTGATTTTTGAGAAGCCTTCACTGCGCACGCGCGTCACCTTCGATGTGGGCATCCAGAGCATGGGTGGTTCCGTCGTCTTCCTGGACCACACGCAGGCCTCTGCTTCGCTTGGCGCCCGCGAATCCATCGCCGATGTCGCGCGCAACCTTGAACGCTGGGTGCACGGTATCGTCGCGCGCGTGTATCACCAGCGCGTTCTCGAGGAAATGGCCGCCAACGCGGACATTCCCGTAATCAATGCGCTCTCCGACAAATTCCATCCCTGTCAGGCGCTGGCGGATTTCTTCACGCTCGAAGAAAAATTCGGCGCGCTGCGCGGATTCAAGCTTGCCTATGTCGGCGATGGCAACAACGTTTGCCACTCGCTGATTTATCTCGCTGCCCGGCTTGGCGTTCACCTGCGCGTCGCCACCCCTGCGGAATACGCTCCCTTGCCAGAAGTCGTCGCCGACGGCAAGCGCGTCGCCCGCGAAACGAAAGCCAAGATCGAATTGATGACCGACCCGCGCGAAGCCGTCAGCGGCGCGATGGGCGTTTATACCGATTCCTGGACCAGCATGGGATTTGAAGCCGAGGGGCAAGTGCGCAACACTGTGTTTCAACCGTATCAGGTGAACGCCGAGCTGATGTCGCTCGCCGCGCCGGACGCCGTGTTCATGCACTGTCTTCCGGCGCATCGCGGCCTTGAAGTCACTCCGGAAGTCCTCGACGGCCCGCAGTCACTGGTCCTCGATCAATCCGAAAACCGCATGTACGTACAAAAAGCAATCCTGCACACTCTGTTCTAGCCCCGTGATGTTTTGGATTGCATCGCGTGAAGTTTTCTTTGTAGGGGCGCCGGATTGTTGCGCCCTACTTCAGCAACATCAAAATGCAAGTGAGGAATCGTGAAAGCACAATTGCCTAAACCGAAAAAAGTTGTTCTCGCCTATTCCGGCGGCCTGGATACCTCTATCATCATTCCTTGGCTCAAGGAAAACTATGGCTGCGAAGTTATCGCCGTGATCGGCGACGTCGGCCAGCAGGAAGACCTGGAAGCCGCGCGCAAGAAAGCGCTCGCCACTGGAGCCTCTTCCGCGCACGTCGAAGATCTGCGCGAAGAATTTGTCCGCGATTACATCTGGCCGACGCTCCGTGCTGGAGCCATTTACGAACACACTTATTTGCTTGGCACTTCCATGGCGCGTCCCGTTATCGCCAAGCGTCAGGCGGAAATTGCGCTGAAACTTGGCGCTGATGGCCTTTCTCACGGCTGCACTGGAAAAGGCAACGACCAAGTGCGATTTGAACTGGCCTACAAAGCCATCGCGCCGAATGTGCAAATCATCGCGCCCTGGCGCGAGTGGGAAATCGATTCCCGCGAAGACGCCATCGCTTACGCGCAGAAGCACAACGTCCCCGTCGAACAAAGCAAGAAAAACATTTACAGCCGCGACCGCAACATCTGGCACCTCAGCCACGAAGGCGGCGAACTCGAAGATCCTGCGAATGCGCCGAATGAAGCGATGTGGCAGTGGGTTGTTTCCCCGGAAAAAGCTCCGGACAAAGCCGAAGAAGTGGAAATCGGTTTCGAATCGGGCACTCCGGTTTCGGTGAACGGCGCGAAACTTGGCCCCGTCGATCTGCTCAACACGCTCAATGTAATCGCGGCAAAGCACGGTATCGGCCGCACCGACCTCGTCGAAAACCGCCTCGTCGGAATGAAATCGCGTGGCGCCTACGAAACTCCTGGGGGAACGCTGCTCGTCAAAGCGCACCAGGAACTCGAGCGACTCACTCTCGACCGCGAAACAGCGCATTTTCAACAGGCGCTTTCGCTCCGCTACGCAGAACTTGTTTACTACGGCCTGTGGTTCGCGCCGCTCCGCGAAGCGCTCGACGGATTTTTCAGCGTTGCGCAGCAGCGCGTCACTGGCGCCGTCGGCCTGAAACTCTGGAAGGGCACGCTCAACGTAACAAAACGCGTTTCACCTTTCTCTCTGTACCGCGCCGACCTGGCCAGTTTCACCATGGGTCGTTACAACCCGAAAGACGCCGAAGGGTTTATCAATTTATTCGCGTTGCCCGTAACCGTGCGGCCAAAGGCGAAAGCCGAAGGAAATAAGTAGGACAGACATTCTTGTCTGTCCGGCTGTGCTTGACGGGCGACAAAACCGGGACAGGCAAGAATGCCGTCCCGCGAGAACCGAATGACCGAACGCAAAGACGACCGGCTGTGGGGCGGACGCTTCGAGCGCGAACCGAACAAACAGTTCGACGCGTTCCAGCGCTCCTTTGCGTTCGACCGGCGGCTGCTACCGTACGAAATTGCGGTCGACCGCTCCTGGGCGAAGGCTCTCGAGCCCATCGGCATTTTCACCGCGGCGGAAGTGAAACAAACGCTCGCGGCGCTCGACAAAATTGCCGAACGCGCAAAAACCGATCCCGCCTGGCTCGAATCATTCGGTGCGACCACCGAGGATGTGCACCACTTCGTCGAAAAAGCGCTGGTCGAGGGGCTTGGCCCGCTCGGCTGGAAATTGCACACCGGCCGTAGTCGCAACGAACTCGTCGCTACCGATTTCCGCTTGTTCATCATCGACGCTGTCGCAGAAGTTCAGCGCGGCCTTGAATCCTTGCTGAATTCATTTTTGCTTCAAGCGAAAGCCAACATCGGCGTGCCGATGGCTGGGATGACGCACATGCAGCATGCGCAGCCGATTCTGCTTTCGCACTTTTTGCTCGCGCACGCGGAGGCTTTTACTCGTGACATGACACGTTTGCAACTTGCAGCCGAGAGCGCCGATGCGTGTCCCATGGGCTCAGGCGCACTGGCTGGGAATTCCTTTGCGATTGATCGCAACGCGATTGCGCGCGAGCTGGGTTTTTCGAGCATCACGGCAAACAGCCTCGACGCCGTCAGCGATCGCGACTTCGCTCTCGACTATCTTTTCGCGCTCACGGGCATCGCCACGCATCTTTCGCGGCTCGCCGAAGATTTTGTTCTCTTCGCGTCGCAGGAATTTTCTTACGTCATTCTTCCCGACGAATTTTCCACCGGCAGCAGCCTCATGCCGCAAAAAAAGAATCCCGATGCTTGGGAGCTCATTCGCGGCAAGACCGGGCGCATCACCGGAGCGCTGGTCAGCTTGCTCACGACACTCAAGGGCTTGCCGACGAGTTACCAACGAGATTTGCAAGAGGACAAGGAAGCGCTCTTTGCCGCGCACGATCAGGTCGCGGCCATGCTCGTGGTTGCGGCCGGCGCTGTCGCGGCGACGAAATTCAATACCGGGCGATTGAAAGCTTCAGCTTCGAATCCAGCGTTGCTCGCCACGGAAGCGGCGGATTATCTGGTCCGCAAAGGTATTCCCTTTCGCCAGGCGCACGACATCGTCGGCAAAGTGCTGCGCGAAGCCGAGAAGCAAAATATTTCGTGGACAGCTCTGCCGCTCGAATCCTTAAAAAAAATCTCGCCCGCGTTTGAAGCCGATTTTTCAAAGAGCCCCAGCCTTGGCGCGGCGCTTTCCTCGAAAAAAGTTCCCGGCGGTACCGCGCCCGAAAGCGTCGCTGACGCTATCGCAAATTTGGAAAGACGTCTCAACAAAAAAGCCATCAAAACAGGAGCCAAACCATGAATGCAAGCCAGGCAACGAAACAGCAATTATTCCTCGCCGCAATTGCGGAGGATCGGAGGTCCCTTCCGGGAGCGACGCGCTAGTCATACGGATATCCCACTGATGAAGCACGCTCTTTCTGAAGCCGCCCTCCCGCTCGGATTCCGCTTCGCGGCGACCGCCTGCGGCCTGAAGAAAACCGGCGCGCTCGACCTCGCCATTCTTTCGAGCGACGTACCGGCCTCGGCCGCCGCAGTTTTCACGCAAAACCTCGTCGTCGCCGCGCCTGTGCTCATTTCCAAGGAAAATTTGCAAGCATCGAAAGGCCGCATGCGCGCCGTCGTCGTAAACGCCGGAAATGCCAATTGCGCCACGGGAGAAGCTGGCCATGCCGCGGCTCTGCGCACAGTTGCTGAAGCCGCGAAACGGCTTGGCTGCGCGCCGCGGGAATTGTTCGTCTGCTCCACGGGGGTCATTGGCGTGCCTCTGCCGCTGGAAAAAATTCTGCGCGCGTTGCCGGTCGTTGCGCGGTTCCGCCGTCCTTCGGCGCGTTCCTTCGCGGAGACCTCGCTCGCCATTTGCACCACCGACACGCGCCCGAAAACGGCAGCGGCTTCGTTCAAGATGGCCGGAAAGCGCATTCATTTCGTGGGCTGCGCCAAAGGCGCGGGGATGATTCATCCCAATATGGCGACGATGCTGGCATTTGTCGCCACGGACGCGGCGATTGCTCCTTCCCTGCTACAAAAAACACTGCGCGACGTGACGGGACGGACATTCAATGCCATCAGCGTGGATGGCGACACTTCGACCAACGATACCCTGCTGGTGCTGGCGAATGGCGAAGCAGGGGCGCCCTCGGTCAAAGCGGGTACCTCGGCGCATCGCGCGTTCACTGCCGCTCTGGAAGAAGTCTGCCGTTCGCTGGCGCTGCAAATCGTGGCCGACGGCGAGGGCGCGCAGCGCGTCATCGAAATTGAAGTGCGCGGCGCAAAAACGGAAGCAGCGGCGAAGCGCATTGCGGAGACGATCGCCACATCACCTCTCGTGAAGACTGCTTTCGCGGGCGGCGATCCGAATTGGGGGCGCATCTTCGCGGCCGCCGGGCGTTCTGGAGTGAAATTTGACACTGCGCTGGTGGACATCAAGATGGCCGGTATCCCCGTACTGCGGCGCGGCCAGCCGCTCGATTTCAACGAGCGCGCTGCCAGCAACAAACTTCTCGCCGAGCACGTTCCACTGGTTGTGGATCTTCACGCCGGCAAAGCCAAGGCAACGTATTGGACTTGCGACTTCACGGCAGAGTACGTGCGGATCAACGCAAGTTATCGCACCTGAGAACCTAAGTTTAAGAAGAGGTTCACAGCCGGAACTTTGCTAAACGAAGGGGAGGCCCGTACTTCGGGACAGTAACGCGCTGGCTAACGAGCAGCGGTGGTTCTATTGCGTCACTTCGGAACGGACCGTTAGGCTGAACGGTGTTGCTCCAAGTTTCGCCGCGCGGGCGAACACGAGGTGACCTCATGTGGGATGACTTCATCAGCGGACAGATCCGGCGCACCAGCCGCAATCTTTTCCTGTTAGGCGCCGCCGTTCTGACGATTCTGGGACTCCTCCTGGCAGCGGGCTGGCGGGACACTTACAACTTTGTGTTCGGGCCGTTTTCGGTGCAAGGTTCCGACCTGGCAGCGATCTCGAATCCCAACTTCCCCCAGCAATATTTCCTGAAGGTGCAGGGAGAGAAATCCTTCGCCACCGGAATGCAAGAAGTGGACGCGGCCAACCACAATAAAGTTCGCGCGGAAATCGTCGCGCTGGTGGTGAACAAGCGGCTTCTGCTGGTGAAGACTCCGGCGAACAATCAGCAGATGCAATTCACGGGAACACTGGCGGCAGTTCCGGCGGAAATCTTCAACGGCGTGGTTCGTCCCTTTCAGCAGAAATATCCCGAACAGAAAGACGCTTTTCTTCCCTTCATGCTGGATGCCACGGGCTTCCGAAAAGGAGACAACCTCCTGGTGGCGGCTTTCGGCGCGGGCCTCGGCGTCCTCGGGCTTGTGCTGATCGGCATTCCCGCGCGGAGGAGGATGCAGCCTGAAAATCATCCTCTGCTCGCGCAGCTTGGAAAATACGGGGGGTTGCAGGACGTTCGGATGCGCATTGATTCGGAAATGCGCAGCGAGGGCGGAGGCGAAAAATTCGGCACGATGCAAATCACCACGAACTGGCTGATCAACGCGGCGGCGTATAAAACGAACGTGATGGCGACTCGAGACGTCGCCTGGGCCTATCCCAAAGTGACCAAGCACTATCACAACGGGATCCCCACAGGGAAAACTTACTCGGCGATCATTCGCGACTCCAAGGGCCAGTCCTTGGAAATCAGCGGCAAGAAGGATTCGGTTCCGAAACTATTGGAGTCCTTGCAGCGGCGGATGCCCTGGGTCCTCGTTGGTTTCAATAAAGAACTGGAAGCGCTTTGGCTGAAAGAAAAGCCGAAATTCCTGCAGCTCATCGAGCAACGCCGGGCAGGCCTGGCGGGCGCGACCCGCTAAGGTTCCGTTCCCGTGGTCTTTGCAGCAAGCATATTCGCAGGTGGAAGCATGCGATTTGTATTCCAGGAAGGAAGCCAAGTCTTCCTATCTTCATGCCTGGCGTATTGGCCCGCTAACACAAGAAAGAGACCTTCGTGCAACCCACAGTGAGAAACGGAATTCTTTCCCTGATCCTCTTATCTTCCCCAATATTCTGGAGCACACACGCGGCGCCAGTGCCGCAGGCGGAGACGAAGCCGGCGCCGTCCCCGGCGAATCGACCTGCCCAAGCGCAGGTCATGCTGGCGCCAAGCCAGGTCACCATAGCGCAGGCTCCGCCAAAGGAGCCCATGCCGGGGGACGCGCGGAATCCGGACCACGTCTTGCGCGCGGGGCACCGTGGAACGGTACAAGCATTAGTATTTAGCCCCGACGGACGATGGCTGGCTTCCGGTGGCTACGACAAAGTAATTATCGTTTGGAATCTGTCTTCCGGGCGTGAGGAGTTTCGACTCGGAAGTCAGAAGGACACGACCGCTTCTCCACAACAGGGCTTGGAAAAGGAGGCCATCAGTGCGCTGGCCTTCAACCCCGATGGAACGCGCCTGGCGTCCATGCACGTTTCCGGTGTCATAAGAGTGTGGGACCTGCAGACTCGAAAGATGCTTTTCGCTATCAATCCTCATCGCATACGCTACTACGGAGAATCCCTGGCTTACAGCGCGGACGGCAAATCACTGATCATTGCTGTGGAAAAGCGAGTGAAAGAAACAACGGAAACGGCGATTGGATTTTACGACGCCGATACCGGAAAGAGTCTGCGCACCATTCCGACGCAGTGGAATTTCCTCTCCGCCCTGGTGCCAACCCACGATGGCCGTCTGATCGCGGCGGGCACGGTGGGCGCCGACGATGACGACGATGCTTCGGGCTCGGTGCAGATTTTCGATGTCAACGCCGGCAACGTTCAAGGGACTTATCCGGTTGTCGCCTCCTCGATCAGCCCGGACGGACGCTGGATGGCAAGCTTCGATCAAGTGCCTTCGGGTCCCCGCGCTATTCTTTGGAGCCTCGGCGACGGGAAGCGGACCTACGACCTCACACCGCGGAATGGCGGCCATACGCTATTTCGTCCGGATGGGGAGGAAGTGGCCATCTTACACGGCAATTCAGACGCGATCGATTTTGTGTCCACCGTAAGCGGTCAAATTACGAAATCGTTGCCCGGCGGCGGCTACGGTTTGGGAACGGCGGCGTACAGCGCCAACGGAAAGCTGCTGGCTGCGGGTTCTTATGCGTATGGCACGATCAAAGTCTGGGACCTCGGGTTGATGCGAGCGCAGGCGACTCTCTACGGACAAAGCCCCGTGCAAAGTGTAACGTTCAGCCCCGACGGTAAGCTGCTGGCCACCACGTCCGGCGAATTGCGCATCTGGGACGTTGCAACCATGCGAGAGATTCGGACTCTGACGGATGCGCCCGTGAGCCGCACGGTTTTCAGCGCTGACGGCAAATGGTTAGCCTCTAATCCTGGCGGGCAATTTCCAGGCTACGCGCTGAAAATCTGGAACACGAATACCTGGCAGGAGGAAGCGAGCGTTCCTCAAGAAAAGGGCTTTCCCGCGTTTTGGCTGGCGTTTAGCGAGGCAAAGACCGCCCCACAAAAGATTGGTAATGTCCGGTCGTGGCCATTCGTCTCCGAGGGAGTATCACGGACGGCGTGGGGTTCTTATTCAGCGATGGCGGTCAGCCCCGACGGGAAATGGCTTGCTCAGCCCGCCGTGCCCACGGGCGCGGTGGAAATCTGGGACGCCACATCAGGCGAAAAACTGCGGGTCATTCCTGCGCATAAGCTGGCCGTCACCAAGCTATCGTTCAGCCGCGATGGGCGCTGGTTGATTACCGTAGGGCAAGACAGCAATCCCATGATGGTGCAAGGACAACCGGGCGTGATGCTTGCCTATCCGCGTGTTTCGGTATGGAGCACGGTGACTTGGAGCCTGGAATTCTCGATCACGTTTCCAACCACGGCAGGAACCGACGCCGAGACTTCAGCAGACGGCAAATTTCTAGCGGTATCGAAGGGCAGCGTGACCCAGTTGTTTGACCTGGCGCAGAAAAAACCCGTTGCCGCCTTCGCCTCTCCCGATGGCCGATCAGGCCATGTGGCGATTAGTCCGGACGGAAAGCTCCTTGTTCAAGGGGCGCTGGAAGGCGCTCGACTGTGGAAGCTTGCAGCATCGCCCACGGCCCCAGACTGATTCGAGCAGTGCAGGAAAGTGAAAGAGAGGGCGAGTTTTTTTAAACTCATCGAGCAGGGCCGCGCGAGCCTGACAGGAGCAACGCGCTAGACTTCCCATTATTGCGATTACAGAGCGGCAGAATCCTGGAAACAAAAGGGGTTGCAGCGTTGGTGTTCGTGCGCCTTTTGGCGGGCGCATCGACGCGCCTTTGTTTCTGCCTCGCCCCGGTTGGGGAACTCGGACCAGGAGCAGTGGCCACGGAGGTGGGCCCGATTCCTGCCACGAAGGGCGAGCCCGGCACAGGCGTGAGAGCGCCGGTATTCGCGTCGACTGCAAAGGCGGAAACAGTGCCAGAGTAGTTGGTGAGATAGGAACCTTGATTTGCCACGAAAACGAACCGGCCGGCGGGATCGACTGTCAGCCCGACGGGAACGGGCCCCCCTACGAAAGGAGAGCCCGCGACCGCGGTCAGCGATCCGGTGGCCGCGTCAATGGAGTAGCCGGCCACGCTGCCGGTTGGATAGCTTGGGTATGAATTGGATGCGTAGAGAAATGGACCGCCGGACTCCGCCTTCACGGAATAGGGACCGCCCGGCACGGAAAAGGGAGAAGCGGGAGACAAGACAAGTGCGCCCGTCGTTCCACCAATGACGTACTCCCAAATGGAGTCTTGAAAGGAATCCGCTACATAGAGCGCCTGCCCCGTCGCTGTAGCATGCACGGTTACCGAGACGGGCATGGAACCGGGAGCAGGAAAGCGGGACTTCGTCGTATCGATGGGGACTGCGAAGGGCGAGCCGGGAACCGGCGTCAGTGATCCCGTGCTTTGGTCAATGGCGTAGGCCGCAACGGTGCCGTTTCCGTTGTGATAGCCGTTCGCGACGTAAACAAATTTGCCGGAAAGATCTACGGTTACCGATTGAGGATTTATTCCTGCGGGAAAGGGCGAGCCGGGAGATCGGGTTAGTGCGCCCGTATTTTGGTCAATTTGATAGGCGCGGACGGTTCGATAATTATAATTCGCGACGAAGACGAACCTTCCCGCCGGATCGACGGCAACGGAAACGGGAATTTCACTGCTCCCTGCGGGATCTTGCGGGAAGGGCGAACCGGGAACAGGTGCGAGTGCTCCGGTTGTGGCGTTAATCGCGTAGGCGCTGACGGTGTCGTTCCCGCGATTGGCGACGTAGGCGAACCTGCCCTTAGGGTCCACTGCTATGGACCAGGGGCCTCCAGGGTCTGGGAACGGCGAGCCGAGGACGGGTAAGAGGGCACCGGTCTGGCTGTCTATGGAATAAGCGGAAATGCTGCCAGCGCCTGCGCCGGAGTTACCGCCGCCATTTGTGACGTAGACGAAGCCGGCGCTCTGGGCTTGCAGAGTAGTTTCCGTGGCAGCGCAGAGCAAACACAGAGAACAGCTTAAGAAAAGAGCTTTCCTTAACTTGAACATGGACAGGCCCCCTTCCAGTTCGGTCAAATCTGAGTCTGCGGAGAGCGGCAAGCCGAGGGATCTTGCTCGAAACTCTCTTCGGTGCGGAACAGTTTGAGATTCCCGGGTATGCGGGTGGACAACTCAGGCGTTAAAGCCAGGGATTTCCTGCTGGGTCCCGCTGCTAACGTCCGGAGACGTTGAAACTGCAGCTAAACTGTTTAGCAAGCGCGGCGAACTCTGGCAATCCGTTGAACCGTGGGAATTAGAGCGAGGAGAATTGCTGAGGGCGATTCAGGAGAATTGTGTAGTGGTAAGAACGAATGCCATTGTCGTGAAACTGAAAAAAGATGAGCGGTAGGGCGAAACCATCCTCATGAATCCCACTTCCAGTTGGCGAATTGTTCGCGGAGGGCGATTTTTTTGAACTTGCCGACCGAAGTGCGAGGAATGGCGTCAAGGAAAACGAAGGCGTCAGGGAGCTGCCATTTGGCGAAGGATTCGGCGAGGAAGGCGCGCAACTCTTGCGGCGTCGCGCTTGCACCATCTTTCAAGACGACGGCGGCAAGCGGACGCTCCTGCCACTTGGGATGCGGAATGCCTACGACGCAAGCTTCCTTGACGGCAGGATGACCCATCAGTGTGTTTTCGAGGTCCACGGAGCTGATCCACTCGCCACCGGACTTCACCAAATCTTTCGCGCGGTCCACAATCTTGACGTAGCCTTCTTCGTCCATGGTGGCGACGTCGCCGGTTCGGAACCAGCCGTCTTCTGTCCAGCGATGGGCCTGGTCGGGAGATTCGTGATAACTGGCGGCGACCCATGGACCGCGGATTTCAATCTCTCCAGAGGAGACGCCATCCCAAGGAACCTCTGTTGATTTGCCTTCGGAGCCTTCCGGGCGCATCAAGCGAATCTCGACGAAGGGAGCGGGCCAACCTTGTTTGGCGCGGATTTCGTATTTTTTTTCTTCGGGCAAGTCGCGCATATGAGGGCGGAGTCCGCCGGAAGTGCCAATGGGTGTTGTCTCGGTCATGCCCCAGAGATGCTTGATGTGCAAGTTGAAGCGATCGAGGCGCCGGATCAGCTCGATGGGCGGCGCCGTGCCGCCACAGATGATGCGGATGGGATTGTCGAATTTCCAGCCGCCGGGATTTTTCTCGAGCGCATCAAGCACGGCGATCCAAACGGTGGGAACGCCGCAAGCGATGGTCACATGCTCGCTGACCATCAAACCGAGCACGCTTTCCGGATCGACATTCGGGCCGGGAAGAACCAGTCGCGCACCGAGCATGGTGCAGGCGAACGGCAAGCCCCAGGCGTTGGCATGGAACATGGGTGCGACTGGAAGCACAGTGTCAAAGCTGCTCATGCCAAAGACTTCGTTGAGGCCGCAACAGAAGGAATGCAGCACCAGGGCACGGTGGGAATAGATAACGCCCTTGGAATGACCGGTTGTGCCGGACGTGAAACACATGGCGGCGCCGTCGTTTTCATCGATTGGCGGATAGCGAAAATCATCGCTGGCTTCGGCGAGCAGCTCTTCGTAATTCAGGAAACCTTCCGGATTCGTGTTGCAACCGTACGGGACGACGATCACTCGTTCGAAGGAAACGTCCTCGCGGAATTTCTCGTAAAGCGGCAGGAGTACATCGTCGATCAAAAGGAACCGGTCGCCGGCCTGTTTTGCGATTCCGGCAATTTCATGGGGATGGAGGCGAAGATTCAAAGTATGCAGGATGCCGCCGGCACACGGAACGCCGAAGAAGGCTTCCAGGTGGCCGGCGTGATTCCACATCATGGATGCGACACGGTCACCCGACTGCAAACCGAGTTTGGTCAAGGTCGCAGCGAATCGGCGAGCACGACGATGGAATTCGCCATAGCACGTGCGATGGATGGACTTGTCCGGCCTGCGTGAAACGATCTCCACGCGCGGGAAAATCTTACCGGAGCGCTCCAGGATGGTAGGCAGCGTCAACGGAAAATCCATCATCGTGCCGCGCATGGGCCCTCCCGGCCGGGGGCAAATTTGGCCGCATGCTACCACTAAACTATGACGAAGGGGAAAGGCGCGGGGCAAGGGCGGGATGCGGCTTCCCGATTCGGGACAATTTCTGTTGCAAAGTGGGTTAATTTCCGACACGATGCAACAGACCGCTGAAGCAACGGTCCCGTGCCTGGGGTGGCCCGGCCAACCGGACTGCTGGTACTGGTAAAGGAAAGCTGTCTTTTCAGCGCGCTCCGCGACTCGCATTTAGGTTCCGGACAGAAGGAGTAAGAGGTGAAGAAGCTCTATATCGGTAATCTTCCGTTCTCCGCGACGGAAGACCAGCTCAATGAGTGGTTTTCTCAGGTCGGTGTAACCCCCTCGGGCGTCAATCTGATTCGCGATCGGTTTACGGGACAATCGCGCGGGTTTGCCTTCGTTGAAGTGACCAATGACGAAGACGCAGATCGCGCGGTGAATTCCTTGAACGGTCAGAATTTCGGCGGACGAAACCTTGTGGTGAACGAAGCACGTCCCCAAGCGGAGCGCGGTGGCGGTGGCGGAGGGCGCGGCGGGTACGGCGGAGGACGGGGTGGCCATGGAGGTGGCGGGGGCGGGCGCGGCGGCCATGGCGGCGGTGGCGGGCGCGGCGGAGATCGCGGCGACCGTGGCAATCGTTGGTAAGCAGGCAGTTCGAATCTAGGTGCGCAGCGTTCCCGGCTCCGTTGGGCGCTTCGACCTTCTCCGCGGGGCTCTTCGGCCTTCTGTGAAAATCCTCAGCGGTATCTTTGTGCCAATCACTTGCGCTAGCAGCCCTCACCTTCGCTAATACTGCTCGTCCAATCGTATGGAAGAGTAGACGGCGAAAAGCCGTTGCGCGCGGAAACGGCGCGAACGGAAGATCGCGCAGCAGCTTGTTTCGCGAAACAATTCGTCCCGTAACGTGTTTGAAACAACAGGCAAGGAAAATTGGTTGCAGACGGGTTTATGAAGTATATGAATAGGCCGGAGAACATGGGAGCGGTTCCGTGGAGGATGGATGCGCGGCAGGAATCCGGTGAACCTTATCGGACGAAGGCGCATCAAAGGATTGAGGCAAAGGTACTACGGGAAGAGTCGACTCGAACGGGGCCGCAGTCACGATTGAAATGACCACTTGGCACAAACGCGATTGGAAGCAATTTTACGAACTGGCGCGGCGCCCGTGGCGGCGTCACCGCCCGCCCCGGCCGGTCTATCCGACAGGGATAAATCGCGTGCTGCCCGCGCAGGGTTTCAGCTTGTCTGAGCTGGACGACGCCGGCGTGGATCTGGATCTTGCCGAGAGTCTCGGCCTGCCTGTGGACGCGGGGCGCATCGGGGCCTACGGCCCCAACGTTACTGTCCTGCGCGATTTCATCCGCTCTTCGCGCCAGCCGCTCTGATCGACTGGCTGCTTCCGCAGATCAACTAAGGCAAGTCTATTGATGAGCGCTGGCTATAGCTGCGTTCATGACTGCGCGGTCGAGTCGATCCAGCTCATCCTGCAGCTGTTCCAGTCTTGCCTGTTCGATTCTTGACTGCTGTTCTAGCTCCGTTTCTCTCATATGTGCCTCTTGTTCCTCGGGCACTGACGCTTCCATCTGTGTCTTGAGCTCGGTGATCGCGTCCTCGAATTGCTTCCGTTGGGCGGCATTCTCGGTGCGATCCTTCATGCTTTCATACTGTTTGATCTGAATTTCTTGATATTTCCTTGTAGTTCGCAACTGCTCGATTGATGATTTCGCTTCATCCAGCCGTTGGGAAGCACGGGCAACGGCCGTTTCTTGTACGTGCAACCGGTAGATGAGAATCTGCGCTCTTCGCGCCGCAATCGCAGATGTCTGCAGGTCCTGGCGTAGTTGACGAATTTCTGCCAGCAATGCCTGGAGCGTCGGCGGCTCTGTTGGCGTAGCCTGACCAAGCACGGGCGAAGAGAATAGCAAGAGGCTAAGAGCAAGCACGGACGGGCGAAGCATCGGGCACCTCCGCTGCACTCGTATAATTGGACGCCTAACCCTTTACAGAAGTTCCCGGTCGCAAGGGAGAACATGCATGCGGGCGCCATCGTCAAAATTGAATAATTGTGAACGTCTTCCCGGCGGCCCAGCCGTCGAAAGTAAGTAAGCAGCCCGGCGACAGCGGTCCGGGCAAGAAAAGGATTCCAACCCGTTGAACACCTTACTGGCAGTCGCAATTCTGGCTTCCGGCATGTTCGTTTTGCCGCCACAGGTGAAGCCCCAAGACAAAGCGCCTGAAAAGATCTCTTGCCCGATACATGAGCCACACAAAGCTTCACAAGAGGATCATCCTCATCAGGGCGTTGTCGAACGCGGGGATAAGGTTATGGGGTTCTCACATGAGAAGACGAGCCATCATTTCCGGCTTTACGCGGACGGCGGCGCCATTGAAGCCCAATCGAATGACCCGCACGACGCCGCGAGCCGCGACGAAATTCGCACACATTTCGGGCACATCGCCAAGATGTTTGCGGCGGGTGATTTTTCGGCACCCATGTTGATACACGAGCAGAATCCGCCTGGGACGGAAGAGATGAAGCGGCTTCGGAGCGCGATTCAATACAGCGTCGAGAACACCGAACGCGGAGGGCGAATCCGAATCACAACGAACAGCACAGACGCGCTACAAGCCTTGCACAAGTTTCTTCGTTTTCAAATCGCCGACCATCAAACGGGAGACACGCCGGAAATTACGAAAGTACCATAGGCTGTTTCGCCGGGCCGTTTGTACGCTGTTACGGATGAGCGTAAAATAGAAGTTTCGCGCTCAAGGCCATGGCTACACCGTTTTATATCATTTCCAATGTTCCAGCTATGCTAATGCCGGGAGCGCATCCGCGGCCGGATTGGCTGCGCGTCAAATTTTTTGGCGGCGAGCGCTACCAGGACCTGAAGCGCACCATGCGCACGCTGGACTTGCACACGGTTTGCGAGAGCGCGCGCTGCCCGAACATGGGCGAGTGCTGGGAACATGGCACCGCGACGTTCATGATTCTAGGCGACATCTGCACGCGGGCTTGCGGATTCTGCGCCGTGCCTTCCGGCAAGCCCGTCGGACCGCCGGACGAAGAAGAGCCATTTCGCGTGGCGGAAGCCGTGGAAAGGCTGGGACTGCGTTATGCGGTGGTAACTTCGGTGAACCGCGACGACCAGCCCGACGGCGGCGCCCGCATTTTTGCGCGCACCATCGAGGAGATTCGCCGACGCGTTCCGGGCTGCAAGGTCGAAGTGTTGATTCCTGATTTTCGCGGAGATTGGAACGCGCTTGATGTAGTTCTTGCCGTGCGTCCGGACATTCTCAACCACAATACGGAGACCGTGCCGCGGCTCTACCGGCAGGTGCGCAAAGGTGCGGTGTATGAGCGCTCGCTGGAACTGCTGCGCCGTTCCAAGGAAGCGCATCCGGAAGTTCCGACAAAGACCGGATTGATGCTGGGGCTTGGCGAGGAAAAGGAAGAAGTCCTGGCCACAATGCAGGATCTTGCCGCGCAGGGCACGGCCATCCTGACGCTCGGACAGTATTTGCAACCAACTCGCGAACATCTGCCCATCGTGCGCTACGTGCATCCCGATGAATTCGCCGAATTCAAAATCCTCGGCGAGACTATGGGTTTCAAACATGTGGAAGCCGGCCCGCTGGTGCGTTCTTCGTATCACGCCTTCGACCAAGCCGAATCTGCGGTCAGGTAGCAGCCAGTCCATGCAGCTCGCTCCGCACTTTTCGCGATTGAGTGGGAGAGACTAACACTTGAGAACGGGTTTGATGTCGACGACGGGCGTGCCGTCGATGGCCTCGATGGGTCCGATTTGTAGCCGATTGCCAGCGATCTCTTTTACAGTGACGGGATGAAGCCCGAGGGGATTTGGCCGGTCCGGAGACCGCGTCGCGAAGACGCCGGTGAGCGCGCGTTTTGGATCGCTCCTCGGATGCACTTGCAGCACATCGCGATCCCCCTGGTGAAACCAGGTGATGACCAAAACCTCATCGCCGACTTTCATGCGATGGAGCCCTGCCGATGCCCAAGGTTCGATCTCGATCCATGCGTCCGGCGCGCCCTCCGATCCTTGCTTCGGCGCTTTGCTCCGCTCTTTGAGAGTCGAGCGAATCACTCCGATCGCCCGCAGATCAAAGCGCCCACTTCGTTTCGGTTTCATGTTTCCTTCTTACAACGAAAAGGCGCTGACGGAAAGAGAATCCCAGCGTGCGTCGGGCGACCGTCACAATGGCCCCGCGTGGCCTTAAAGGTCTGCGCCCATTCCGGTTGCCTCGAAAATTCGTTTTTGGCCGGTCACATTTCCTCAATGAGCTTCGTCATCGTAATGATGTACGAAACTCTTATGATTTAAAAAGGGAACTTCAGCTCGTGAACCACGGTATTTCTCTTCGTCCGCCCAATTGCACGACTTTAGCTATCTTAGGGATCCTGGAATGCCGTTTGGTTTTCCTCGGAACATGAGTTCAGCTACACCGGAGTAATCAAGTAAGACGCAAGAGAATAATTTGTTCCGGTTTTTGGAATTACTTTGGTGTGGCGGTTGACCAATCGGTGAAAGGGACGGCGCGGCCGCCACGAATCACCGTCGGAAGCACATGGTCAAATCCTTTGTGTGATTTCGATGAATAGTTTAATTTGAGCTGCGGGCCGAGGCCCATCTCGAATTCATGGATAGATTCGATGCCGCGAATCAGCCCATCGCGTGTCAATTCTTTTCCTGCGCGCTTCAGCCCTTCCACCAGCACCATGGCGTCCACGAAGCCTTCGAGGCTGACGAAGTTCGGTTGCGCCGAGGGGATGTATTTCGTCAGCTCGCGGCGATAGAGAGCAACGGTCTTAAGATCCGTCAGGTAATACGGCGGCACGACTTGCGTGATTACCATGCCATCCGAGTCCGAGCCCGCTTCCTGGATCAAATCGTCTGTGCCAACAAAAGACACCGTGAGGAAGAGCGGCTTCCAGCCCCTGGCATGAGATTGTTTGAGAATGGGAGCAACCGTATTCGCGGGTCCCACCAAAACCACGGCATCCGGATTCGCCGCTCTCACCGTGTCGATCGCGCCGCCCACCTGCGCCGTCTGGCGCTGGTATGACGCCGCCGCAACGGGCTCGGCGCCGTGGGTTTTCAAGGCCGTCTTCACGCCATCGAGCACTGCCGCGCCAAAGGCATCCTCAGGATAAATCACGCCGATTTTTTTGTAACCGAGCGTTCCCCACATGCCGTCTACTTGTTCGCGTGTTTCATCGAAATAGGAGGCGCGAACATTCACAATCCAGTGCCGCAGCGGAACGTACAGCGTCTGCGCGCCCGTGAAGAGTCCTACCAGGGGAATCTTGTTGCTCTCCGCCATCGGAATGTATTTCACAGCGGTGGGTGTGCCGACGAAGAAGCCGAGTGCAAAAACTTTCTGTTCCATCAGACGGTTGAAGCATGCTTCCGACTTTGTCGGATCATAGCTATCGTCGTAGGCGACGAGCTTAAGCTTGCGCCCATCAACGCCGCCGGACTCGTTGATCATGGCGAAGTAGGCTTTCGCACCCGCCACCGTTTCCGTGCCCAGAAAATGCGAAGGCCCTTCGAGCGCGGAACACGATCCGATGAGGATTTCTTTGTCGGTGACCCCTGGCGCGTTTTGCGCCTGCGTTGGTGTATAAACCGTGAAAAGACACCCAAAAAGCACACCTAGCCCCAAGACGTACTTCGGCGTATCTTTTTTCATCTCTCTCTCCGTTTTTGAAACGCGGCCCCTGAAGACGGAACTTCTATACGTCTTGTTTAGTCTTGTGCTGAGGAGATGTCAATGCGTTTGGCGCGAGACGGGGCGTAGCGGTAAGCGTTGGAGGCGATGACGGGAACCTGAAGTGATACCGACGAACAGCATCGATGACAAAAGCTACTGTTTCATGCGCGGCCCGAGGATTACGAGCACAATGCCGACGGCGAGGAGAGTAATCGAAGCCGCAGCCGGGACTTGAGCGGTTTTCTCTTCGTCCACAGTGGCTTTGATAGGACCGATCTTCGCGACTTCTTCCTGTTTGTGATAGTTGAAACTGGGGTGGACGAGCCCAATCACGCCAAGAACCAGAAGTATGGCTCCGAGGACCATCACAAAGCGCTTCATAGGTCAAAACGTACCACAATGATTGGAAGTTTGCGTTAGAAATGAGAGCAGACACACTCCTGCCCAGGTTTGGCGCGGAAGTGTCCTGATTGGCTCTCGGAAACTTACGAACGGCTGGCTGCTGCAGCGGCTTTCTTCGCGGCTTTGGCCGCCGTGGAGGCCTTGCGGCGACGCTTGGTCTTTGGCGGAGTCGCGGGCGCTTCGCCGATCAGTTCCGCCGTCATAATGCTGGTGACGAACAGCTTGGGGCCATGATCGTCAAAGTCCACGGCGGTGCGTTCCTGGTCGGAAGCGGTCACGATACCCAGGCCGTACGTCTCATGCTTAATTGTCTGACCTTCCTGCATTACTTGCACAACTTCCTCCTTGACCGCCCTCGCTGTTAATCTCGATTCGAATCTCTTGGAGGAGAGCCCTCCGAACCAGTCGGGGGCTCTCCTGTCAGAGGCTAGAGGCTTGTAACGTTCTCCGCCTGCAGGCCCTTGGGGCCCTTCTTGACTTCAAATTCCACTGCCTGACCTTCGTTGAGGGACTTGTAACCGTCCATCATGATCGCGGAGAAGTGCACGAAAACATCTTCTCCCGTCTGGCGCTGAATGAATCCGAACCCCTTCGAAGCATTGAACCACTTCACTGTTCCCTGTTCCTTCACGTGCGAGCCTCACATGCGCAACTCCGACGGAGCTGGAGTCGTCGATATTGGAATTGCGTTGCGTCTCTTGGACCGTGTTCAGCAGCTGCAAGGCTTGTGCTTGCAGCCTCTTGAACGGGTCAAAAGGGAATGCAAGAGCAACAAACGCTATGTAAAGAGTACCATAGAATACTCGTTCTGTCCACGGCTCTGAGCGCGGGACAGAGAGCGCAGTGCAGTAGTTAAATAACAGAAAATAGGGCAGTTATATCGATATGGGAGGGGAATACCGCTGGCAGGAAGTTGGAGCCGCTTAGTCCAAGGTTTCGGGTTGGAGACTCAAATCGCCCTCGCCGGAGGCCTTCTTTTGCCAATATTTGCCTACCCAGGCTTCCCAACTCTTTCCGGCAGCAGTATCCCGGCCGGTGAAGGCCAGTGCCGCGATATCGGCATAGGAGATTTTTAACTTTTGCGTGGAATCTTTGGGAAGAATTCTGACAAAGCTTGTGGCCAGAGACGGGCCGCTCGTTCGGTCGAACAAGTAACCCTCGATTCTTGAATTATCTTTGAGGGTCAGCGTCACGTCACCGCGATAGTCGAAAGCCTTCTCCAGCGCAATGCGCAGCTCTTCTTCCGTCGCCAGTTTAGGCACCCAGCCTTGCACGCTTTCGTGAACCGTACCGGGAGCAACTTCCAGGGTGTCAGGATTGATCGGCGAACCTTCAGATGTACTGGCGCTCGTAAAACGAGCGACGTGGCTCGGGCGATCGGCATGGCGAGGACCCGTCACGCGCGCGTTTCCTCAAGCTGGCCCTTGTCCGCTTGGATTTGGACAAGCGGGTTGTAGGAATGCACCGGCTTGACCGGTTCATTGAGCATCGCCAACGCATCTGGATCGTCGTATTTCGTGGACAACTCAGCCCTTATGGTCTCCCACAGGCCACGCAGGCCGCTGAAAGTGTGATCCACGGCCGAAGCTTCGTAGCCGCTATGCACCATGCAATTCGCGCACTTCGGATTGCCCGACTCTGTGCCGTAATTCTGCCACTCCGTGGTGTCGAGCAATTCCTGGAACGTGTCCACGTATCCGTCCTGCAGCAGGTAGCAGGGCTTCTGCCAGCCGAAGACGTTGTACGTCGGCATGCCCCACGGCGTGCAAGCATAGGCTCGCTTGCCCATCAGGAACTCGAGGAACAGCTTCGACTGGTTGAACTGCCAGCTCTTTTTGCGATTGGACAAAATGGCCCGGAATAAGCGTCTTGTCCGAGCCCGGCCGAGGAAGTGCTTTTGGTCGGGGGCTTTGTCGTACGAGTAGCCCGGCGAAAGCATCATGCCTTCGACGCCCAGCTCCATCATCTCGTCGAAGAACGCGCGGACGCTCTTGGGGTCAGCCCCATCGAACAAAGTGGTGTTCGTGGTGACGCGAAAGCCCTGTTTTATCGCTTCCCGGATGCCCTCGATGGCCAGGTCGTAGCCACCCTCACGGCAAACGGAAAAATCGTGGTGTTCTTTCTGCCCATCCACGTGCACGGAAAACGTCAGGTATTTGCTGGGCTTGAAAAGATGCAGCTTTTCTTTCAGGAGCAGTGCATTGGTGCAGAGATAGATGTATTTCTTGCGCGCGACCAAACCTTGGACGATTTCGTCTATCTGCGGATGCATCAGCGGCTCACCGCCGGGGATCGAAACCATCGGTGTGCCGCACTCGTCCACAGCTTTGAAGCATTCTTCAGGGCTCAAATCCGTTTTCAAAATGTGCGCCGGATACTGGATTTTGCCGCACCCCGCGCAAGCCAGATTGCAGCGGAACAACGGCTCCAGCATCAAGACGAACGGATAACGCTTCCGCCCTTTGAGCTTTTGCTTCAGGACGTACGTTGCAACCGTCCACATCTGCGAAATCGGTACCGGCATCTTTCCCGCTTATCTCCAGTGCATAGGCGCGTACCCAAGGCCCCCAGGATCTTCAGGTGTAACGGAGATCACAAGCCTCTATTGTAACCGAGAAACTACGAAATCCGTGCGAGTGCTTTTACTCAGATGCAAAGGGTTGTTCCTTCGTGGCACGGCAAATGCATTTCGGTAGAAAATGCTTCCGCAGTCACAAACGGGGTGTCTGCCTGGCCCCAAGGGCCCCGCTGCGGCTTCAGGGGTAGAATCGAGCCATATCCGAGGCAGAGAAGCAGTTGCGCATATGCCCCGAAAGAATCTCCTTAGCCTTTTCGCCGATTTTGCCCGCTTTGCCGGCGACGTCGCTGTCGTCCAAAAACGCGGCTACCGCCGGGAAAAGCTGACGTATCTGGAGCTACACGCCAACGCTGCTTTCTGCACCTATGCGCTCGCTGGGCGGGGGGTCGTCCCAGGTGATCGCGTCGTTCTGTGGGGGCCTAACTCCACCGAGTGGGTTGCCTGCTTCTGGGGGATCCTCCTGCGTGGTGCCGTGGTGGTGCCGATGGACGCCGCTGCGGCGCCGGAATTCGTGCAACGCGTGATTCAGGATGCCGGAGTGAAGTTGATATTGCGCGACCACCAGCAGCCGGAGTTGTCCGGCTCCCCACCGTCGATGATCATTAACGATTTCAAGGACATCGCGGACAGCCCCGCCCCTGCGGCGGATGCGGGGGTAGACCTGGGACATGAACCCACACGGAGCACGATTGCCGAAATTCTTTACACTTCGGGAACGACGGCAGAACCGCGCGGAGTTGTTCTGACGCATGGCAATTTTCTAGCGAATCTTGAGCCCCTGGAGCGCGGCATCGAAGAATACCGGAAGTATGAGCGCTGGCTACACCCGTTGCGATTCGTCACTCTCGTGCCGCTGAGCCACGTCTTTGGGCAATTCATGGCACTGTTTGTTCCGCCGCTGCTAGGCGCTGCTGTCGTATTCGAACCGTCAAGCAATCCCGCGGAAATCATGCGCACGATCAAGAAAGAACGCGCCACAGCGCTGATCGCCGTTCCGCGGATGCTCGATCTTCTTCGTGCAGGAATTGAGAGAGGATTCGAAGGCCCGTGGAAATTTCAATGGTTGAAGCGCACCCTTGAAATCGCGCAGGGTAGAAAATTTCTCAAGCGCGCTTGGATGTTTCGTCGAATGCACCGCCGCTTTGGCTGGAAATTCTGGGCATTCATTTCCGGCGGCGCGGCTCTTTCGAACGAAACTGAGAATTTCTTTAAGTCCATGGGCTATGCCGTTGTTCAAGGCTATGGCATGACGGAGACGGCATCACTCATCAGCTTGAATCACCCGTTTCGCGCGACGGAGGGGACCGTCGGCAAGATTCTGCTGGGCCACGAATGCAAGCTTGCAGGAGATGGCGAGATCCTTGTTCGCGGTGAGAACGTTTCGAGCGGTTACTGGGAGCGCGGAACGGTTCGTTCTGCGGAGGAGGAAGGCTGGCTGCACACAGGCGATCTCGGCGAACTCGACGCCGAAGGCAACTTGCGCTTCCGTGGACGCAAGAAAAACGTGATCGTCACGCCCGCCGGCCTCAACGTTTACCCTGAGGACCTCGAAGCGGCTCTTCGCAAACAGTCCGGTGTTAGGGATTGCGTGGTCATTCCGCTCGAACGCGACGGCAACGCCGAACCTTGTGCCGTTCTTCTATTGGAAGAGGCAGGGAGAAGTGTCCCTCACGACGCCATCGAAAGTGCCAACTCCTCGCTTGCCGAATACCAACAAATGCGCACGTGGATCGCCTGGCCTGACCTGGACTTTCCTCGCACGGCTACAGGCAAGCCGCGCCTGTCCGTCATTGCTGCCCACGCCGGGCAAATTCTCGACGGGCGGCAAGTGAGCGCGTCAGAGGGCGGCGGCCCGCCTTGCTCTTCACGCAGCGCGCTCGACCAAGTGCTGCAACGTTTTGCTAGAGGAGGTGGCGGAGACTCGCCGCTCGATCGCCACCTGGAACACAATCTCAATCTCTCCTCCCTCGACCGCGTGGAGTTGCTCAGCGCCCTGGAGGAAAGGTTTCACGTGGAACTAAACGAAACCGCCTTCGCCAACGCGAAAACCGTTGCCGACGTGGAGCGTGTCCTGCAACAGCCGGCGGCGCACCGCAGTGAATACAGCTTTCCGCGCTGGACGCAGCGCGAACCGATTCGATGGCTGCGGCTCGCGGCGCATTACGCACTTGTCTGGCCGGCCACGCAAATCCTGGGCCATCCGCGCATCGTGGGCCGCGAAAATCTTCACGACTTGCGCGGGCCCGTGCTCTTTGTCTCCAATCACATCACACGCCGCGCCGACATCGGCTTGATTCTCGCCGCGTTGCCGCCGCGATACCGACATCGCCTGGCCACGGCTATGGGAGGCGAAACGTTGCGCGAGATGCGCCACCCACCGCGCGATTGGCTCTTCGTCCGCCGCTGGGCCTATCAACTTGGATACTGGCTCGCTACGTTGCTCTTCAACGTTTTCCCGTTGCCGCAGCTTTCCGGCTTTCGCGAAAGCTTCCGCTTTGCGGGCGAATCTGTAGACCGCGGCTACAGCGTGCTCGTTTTTCCCGAAGGCGAAGTCAACAACTCCGAACACGGGCGTATGGCTGCGTTCCACAGCGGCATCGGCCTCCTCGCAGAAAATCTTCGCATCGCAATCGTCCCGATGCGCCTCGACGGCGTTTGGCAAATGAAGCGCGAGCACCGCCGCCTCGCCCATCTTGGCGAAATCACCGTCCGCATCGGAGCCCCAATCTCATTTCCGCCCGGCACCTCCCCCGACGAAATCGCCCACCGCCTCGAATCGCTGGTGAGCTCTCTGTAATTCTGCTTCCCCGTAGCGCATCTAAAAAGGGACGTGGCCAAGCGTTTCGCGCAGCTGCAAGCAGCCCGCTGGCTTCTGTGGCAAAATAGAAGGTTCATAGAGCTGGATTTATGGCACACCGTACAACTCTCGAAGAAGATCGCCCCGCAAGAACGCCGAAGGCGGCAAAAAGACCTGCGGCGAGCGCCCTCGCGAAAGTGGCAGGCCCCTCAAAAGCATCTGGAAGCGAAGAGCGCGAACGAATATTCGATGCCTTTCGCCGCTGGGGTTACTTGGAAGCAACTCTCGATCCGCTTGGCCTGTGTGAGCCGTTAAAGCACCCCGACCTGGATGCGCTGACCGGCGAAGCCGCCGAAGAGGCCCGCCGCATCTACAGCAATACTATCGGCGCCGATTTCATGCACTTGCCGGAGCCGGAGCGCCGCCGCTGGATCGCTGAGCAGCTCGAAGCTCCGTCGGGCGCAGTGGATCAGCACAAAATCCTCGAGCGCCTGATTCGCGCCGATCTGTTCGAACAAGTCTTGCAAGCCCGCTACCTCGGCACAAAACGGTTTTCGCTCGAAGGAGTCACCGCCCTGATTCCACTTCTCGACTCGATTCTCGACGCGGCGGGCGAGCAAGGTGCGGAATCCTCGATCATGGCCATGAGCCACCGCGGGCGACTGAACGTCATGGTTCACGCGGCGTGCAAGGCGCCTCATGAAGTGGTCTCAGGATTTGAAGACGTCGATCCACGCAGCGTCTTGGGCGCGGGCGACGTGAAATATCACGTCGGCGCTACCGGCACTTACGTCACCACTAGTGGCAAGGAAATCGGCATCCACCTCGTTTCGAATCCCAGCCATTTGGAGGCTGTCGATCCGGTTGCCGTTGGCCGCGCGCGCGCGAAGCAGACGCGCTACGGCCTGCGCGGTCCTTACGTGGACCGTTCGCGAGAAACTCTCAACAAAGTCGTTCCCATCGTCATGCACGGCGACGCGGCATTTGCCGGCCAGGGCATCTGGGCGGAAACGCTCAACTTCGCGGACCTGCGCGCCTACACCGTGGGCGGCACGATTCATATCATCGTGAACAACCTCATCGGATTCACCACGCGGCCCGCCCAGGAACATTCTTCACGCTTTGCTTCTGACTTGGCCAAACGGCAGTCCGTGCCCATCTTCCACGTGAACGCGGAAGACCCCGAGGCCGTTGTGCGCGTGGGCAAAATCGCCACGGAGTATCGAGCCACGTTTGGCGGTGACGTGGTTGTGGATATCATCGGCTACCGCCGCCACGGCCATAGCGAAGTCGACGACCCGACCATCACGCAGCCGCTTCTCTACGAACGCATCAAGAGCCATCCGCAACTTTGGAAGATCTACGCCGAACGTACCAGCATCGACGCTACGCAGGTTGCAGAAGCAGTCCGCAAGGAATACGAGGAAGAGCAGACCAAGGCCCGCGCGCTGAAAAAAATCCCGCAGCTCCGTAAGCTGCCGGAATACTGGGCTCCATTTCGCCACGGCCGTTACAAACCTGAATATGAAGTCGATACTGGTTTGACGCGGGAAAGGCTGGCGGAAATCACTGATGGACTCGTGCGTGTGCCGGATGGTTTTCACGTTCATCCGAAAATCGTGAAGCTGCTCGAGCAGCGTTCCGAGATGGGCCACGGAAAGCGCGCTGTAGACTACGGATTCGCGGAAGCGCTGGCGTTTGGTTCTGTCCTTTTGGATGGCAACCCCGTCCGCCTCACGGGGCAGGACTCGCAGCGCGGCACATTCAACCAGCGTCATTCTGTGTTAGTCGATACAGTGGATGAGCGCGATTACCTTCCGCTGTGCCACCTTTCGCCGACGCAGGCTTTCTGCGAGATCTACAATTCCTCTCTTTCTGAGGCAGGCTGCCTCGGTTTCGAATATGGCTTCAGCCGCGACTATCCCGAAGCGCTCGTCTTGTGGGAGGCGCAATTCGGCGATTTTGCCAACGGCGCGCAGGTGATCATCGACCAGTTCATCAGCGCCGGCGAAGATAAATGGAATTTGCCGGCTGGGATCGTGATGCTTTTGCCCCATGGCTACGAAGGACAGGGACCGGAGCATTCCAGCGCGCGCATGGAGCGATTCATGCAGCTCGCCGCCGAAGACAACATGCAAATCTGCCAGCCTTCGACCGCAGCGCAGTATTTCCACATGCTGCGCCGCCAGGTGCGCCGCGCATGGCGGAAGCCGCTAATCGTTTTTACGCCGAAGAGCATGTTGCGCCATCCCGACGCGAGCTCCGATATCGCGGAGTTTACGAAACCGCGCTTTCTCCCGCTGGTTCCCGACCGCGAAGTCCAGGACGCCGGTCGCGTCCTAATCGCCAGCGGAAAAGTCGGCCACGAGCTAGGCGCTGAACGCCGCCGCCGCAAGGACACGAATACCGCCATTTTCTTTCTCGACCAGCTTTACCCCCTGCCGCGGACGGAAATTGCCGCGGCCATCGACGAGCATCCTAACGCCCGCGAGATCGTCTGGGTTCAGGAAGAGCCCGGCAACATGGGTGCGGCGGGCTATGTCTTGCCGCGATTGGAACGCATGGCGAAGGCCAGGGGACTTAACTTCCGTTCGGTCAAGCGTTCTGCCAGTGCGAGCCCGGCAACTGGCTCCGCCAAAGCCCATGAGCTGGAACAAAAGACGCTCCTGGCCCTGGCCTTCACAACCTCAAGCAGCGCTTAGGCTTTCCCGGCTTTAACACGACATTCACATTCATGTAAACGCCGCGTTACCTAACCGGGCCCTGCTCCTGCGATGATAAGGCGTGTCGCGTCAAATCTCGAGTGATCAAATACTTCCCAATGCCTACCGCAACTCGCCGTCCTACGGTACACTGCCGCCAAGCCGGCGTGCGGTACGCTCAAACGGTATGAAACGCATCCTTATTATCGAGGACGATCGCGATATCGTCGAACTGGTCCGTTACAATCTCGCGAACGAAGGCTTTCAGGTCAGTTCTGCTCATGACGGCAGCACCGGCCTGACCACCCTGAAAAAAACGCCACCCGATCTTCTGCTTCTCGACCTCATGCTCCCGAAACTTTCCGGCCTGGAGATTTGCCGGGAGATTCGCCGGGATGACTCGCTTAATCGTCTGCCCATTCTCATGCTCACCGCCCGCGGCGAAGAAGCCGACCGCGTTGTGGGGCTCGAAATGGGCGCCGACGATTACGTGACCAAGCCCTTTAGTCCGCGCGAATTGCTCGCGCGCGTTAAGGCGTTGCTCCGCCGTGCCGAGCCGCCCGCCGACGCGCCGCGCACCATTGAGATCGGCAAACTGGCGATCGATCCGGCGTCTTATCGGGTCAGCCATGCCGGGAAACCCGTACCGCTCAGCACGCTCGAATTCCGGCTGCTTTATTACCTTGCTTCGCGCCCCAACCGTGTCTTTACCCGTGATCAATTGCTTGATGCGGTCTGGGGAACGGATCGCTTCGTTACACCGCGCAGCGTGGACGTCTACGTCCGCCGCTTGCGTGAGAAAATCGAGTCCGATCCGGAAAATCCCGTGCACTTGAAAACGGTCCGGGGCGCGGGGTATTTGTTTGAGACCCGTGCGGCTTAATCTTTTCTGGAAACTCGGTTTTGCCTTTTTCGCCCTGCTGATCGCGGTCCTGATCCCCGTCGATTTCTATGCCGAGCGCGCGCTGCGGCGCGACTACGAGCGTGCCGGATTCGAAGAGCTTGCCGCCATTGCGCGCATTGCGCTGGCGAATCCACCGCAGACTTCGTCACTCTCTCCTTCTAATCCCGAGGCTTCCTCGTCTCTTCGTGGCTGGGTTGCGGAAATCGCGGCAAGCAACGTTCGTGTCACTGTCATTGCCAGCGATGGCCAGGTGCTGGCGGACTCACAGTCCGATCCCTCAACGATGGAAAACCATGCGGGCCGGCCCGAGATTCGCGATGCCTTTGCAAAGGGCGACGGCCAATCCGCGCGCTACAGCGTGACCCTCAGGCGCAGCCTTTTGTACTACGCCGTGCGCTTGCCCGTCGCCGGCAGTACTCCGGTCGTCTTGCGCTTTGCTCTGCCCCTGCAAACTGTGGACGAAGAATTGTGGGAATTCCGCCAGCGCCTCTGGCTTGCCTCTTTGGTCATGTTGCTTGTTACCGGGACGGTGTCGTTGCTCATCTCGCGGTCCTTCTCCGATCGCGTCGACCGGCTCACGAAGTTTTCGCTCCGCGTCGCGGAAGGCGATTTTCGTCCCATCGAAGCGGATCGTTCCGGTGACACTCTTGATTCGCTGGCAGTCTCGCTCAATCAAACCGCGGCCCAGCTCGACCACACCATTCGAACCCTGACCGAGGAGCGCAACCTCTCGGGAGCAATTCTCGGCAGCATGGTAGAAGGCGTCGCCGTAGTAAACGCTTCCGAACGCCTGCTCTTTTCAAACGCAGGCTTCGCCGAGATTCTGAACCTGGACGTGCCGCCGAAGTCCGGCAGCGCCCTTGTGGAGGTGGTGCGTCAGACCGAGCTGATTGAGGCGGTGCGCAGCGTCTTGAAAGGCGAGCCTCGCGTCGAAACCGAAATTGTCACCGGCACGCTTCGCCAGCGTTTTTTTGCGGCCACCGTGGCATCGGTTCGCGCCGCGGAGGCTTCCGGCGCGGTCATTGTGCTGCATGACATCACCGAGCTGCGCAAGCTCGAGCGCGTGCGCCGCGATTTCGTCGCCAACGTTTCCCACGAACTCCGGACGCCGCTCACCGCGATTCAGGGTTTCGCAGAAACGCTGCTCGCGGGCGCGATCGACGACCCGCAAAATCGTCTCCGCTTCCTCGAGATCATTCTCGAGCATTCCCGTCGTCTCGCGCGGTTAACAGAAGACTTGCTCATGCTTTCGAAGATGGACGCGGATCGGCTCGAGCTGGAGATTCGCCGTCTCAGCGTCTCCCAGTTCGTCGAAGGCTGCATCGAAACCACACAGCGCCCCGCCGCCGAAAAAGATCTGCGCATTTCCGTGAATCTGCAAGAGCGTTTACCGGATATCGCCGCGGACCGCCGCAGGCTCGCCGAAGTGCTGCAGAATTTACTCGACAACGCCATGCAATACACTCCAGCCGGAGGCCAGATCATGGTCAGCGCTTCTGCAAATGGCGCGGAAGTAACCTTCACGGTTTCCGATACCGGCATTGGCATCCCGCGAGCGGAGCAATCCCGCATTTTCGAGCGCTTCTACCGCGTTGACGTTGCGCGCTCCCGCGAAGTGGGCGGCACCGGTCTGGGGCTTTCCATCGCCAAGCACCTTGTGGAAGTTCACGGAGGCCGCATCTGGGTGGAAAGCGAAGTGGGCCAGGGTTCACAGTTTCATTTCACCGTGCCCATTTTCGACCCGGAGCGGGCTGCCGTTCGCCCCGCGCGCTGATGTCGCGCGGACGAAATTTACGGCGCAAAGTTCAGCCGCCCGCTAAATCCCTTCTTTTGCAGCATTTTCACAATTGTGTGAACAAGCTGTAACCATTTCCGGCGCAGGATTTTGCCTACGAGGGGGAGTACGCCTTCCCCTCAGAGAGGGGCCAATGGGAGCAACCGCTGGACTCACGGAAATCGTGCTTTACGACACCCTGGTGAACTATCTTGTTTCCATGGCGCGCACTGTCGAAGGTGCCATGAACCGCGCGCTGGACGCCATCGTCAGCTTGGAGAACCCTCGCACTTCCGTCCTTCCCGGCGAAGTGTTCCTCCTTGAGCCCCGCATCAACGAAATGGAAATTGTCATCGATGAACACGCAATACGTTTGCTCCGCCGCGGCTCGTTTTCGGACGATGAGATGCGTCTCATTGTCGCCGCTCTGAAAATAACAAATGACCTCGAGCGCATCGGTGACATTGCCGTGAATCTCGCCGAGCGCGTCGTTTCCCTCCGCGAAATGCAAGGGGCCCAAATTCCCGAGGAGCTGGCTCCCATGGCCTCCGCCGTGCGTGCCATGGTCAGCAAGAGTCTTGGCGCGCTCATTTTCCGCAACGTGGAGATGGCCACTCAGGTTCTCGAAAGCGACGATGTAGTCGATCAATACCGCGACCGCATTTTCGAAAAGTTGCTTCAGCACATGACTCAGGAGCCCAAGCGGGTGGGCCCCGGCATGCAATTCATCCTTGCCACCCGTCACCTCGAGCGCATCGCGGACCACGCCACCAACATTGCCGAAGACATCATCTTCTGGGTCCGCGGACTTGACGTCCGTCATGGCCGTGGTCTGGCGGTCCTCCCCGGCCAGAGCGAACAGCCCGGTGCGTCTTCCGCCGGAGATTCTGTCATCACGGAGAATTCACACGTCCTTCATTCGGATGTGACCCCGGCTTGTGACACTGAACGCGTTTGATCTTCACGTAGTGTCCTACCTCGGGGACCGGTGCACCCCTGGCTCCGGTCCCCATCTCCTCCCTGACGCAAGTCCGCAAGGTCCTCTAGGCATCCCCTTGACCGCGTCGTGCAGTCCTACTATCGTCGTAAGAGGGTCGAGATGCATCCGTCCACGCAATCTCCCGAACTTTCTGCGCTGCCGCGATCGCATGCCTGGGTGTGTTTCTGCCTCGCCCTTTTTCTGCTTTACAACCCTTTCATGGCTGCGACGAGTTCGCCGGGCGGACTCAATATTCGGCATCCGCCCAGCAACCGCGCCACGGTTGGCGCTTCGGAGTTGCAGCACTTTTCTCCTGCGGATGGGCTTGACAAACTTTCAACCCCAGCGGCTCCCGCCGTATTGCCATTTGTTTCATTTCCTGAAGCATCTTCGCGACTCTTCGAGCTTTTTCCGCAGGTAGTCACTCCGCCCCAGCAATTTTTCGGCTCGGGCCTGTGGTTCCGGCCCCCACCCGCTCTTTAGCCGAAGTTTGCCCATAGTAAACCGAGAAATTTGCGCGTCCGCAGGAAATCGGCGGCGCGCCATCAAAGCTCAGGTACCTTAGAAAATTCTGCAGGTGTCCGGATCTCAACAAGCTCGACTTGTCGTGTCGGCGCCCTGCCAGGGATAGAGGTTATGACACAAAAAAGACTCTGGATTTCTGCTGGCATTTTCTTGGCCATTGTCCTTTTGGCTTGGCGCTGGAATTCCCGCGGCCCGACCGAAGCCGATGATCAGAATCATTCTCTTGCCTCCTCGGCGGAAACCGTCGCGGCGGTCGCACACGCCGAGCGCCGCACCGTGAGGAATACACTGACCATTGCTGGAGAATTCAAGCCCTTTCAGGATGTGGACCTCCACGCAAAGGTTGCCGGCTATATCAAAGTGATTCACGTCGATGTCGGCGATCACGTGAGAACGGGTCAGACGCTCGCGGTTTTGGAAATTCCCGAGCTGACAGCCGAACTTGCGGGTGCCGATGCCTCCGTGCGGCGCTCCAAAGAGGAAATCCGCCGCGCCGAAGGAGACCTCGCGCGCGCTCAATCCGCACATGCCGCCGCTCACTCCGCTTACATGCGATTGAAGCAAGCCGCCGAAGCCCGCGCCGGTTTGGTTGCACAACAAGAAATTGACGATTCGCAAGCCAAGGATTTGGAATCGGAGGCTCAGGTCTCCGGCTCGAGTGCCGCCCTGTCCGCCGCTCAGCAGCAGCTTCAGGTAGCCGAAGCCAATCAGAAGCAGTACGCAGCCCTCTCCGATTATTCGCGGATCGTCGCGCCCTTCTCCGGCGTGGTTACCGCTCGCTATGCGGATACCGGCGCACTCATCGCCGCGGGCACCTCCAGCAGCACGCAGTCCATGCCCGTTGTGCGGCTGGCGGAAATTTCAAAGCTCCGCCTCGTTCTTCCGATTCCGGAATCGGTTGCTGCGCAAATTCATCTCGGAGACCCCGTGAATGCACGCGTGCAGGCGCTGAATCAGGATTTCGTCGGCAAGGTATCGCGTTTTGCGGATTCCTTGGACCGGCAGACCCGCACCATGGAAACGGAAATCGACTTTGACAATCGCGACGGCCGCTTGATCCCTGGCATGTATGCGGAAACGCAGCTTTCCCTTCGCGAGAAAAAAGATGCCATCACCGTTCCGCTGGAAGCCGTGATGCGCAACGGCGACGACGCTACAGTGCTGGCCGTTACCGCGCAGAACCTTATCGAAGAACGTCACGTGAAGCTCGGGCTTGAAGATAGCGTCCTCGCCGAAGTGCTCTCCGGATTGACCGACAAGGATCGCGTGGTCATCGGCAACCTCAGCCAGTTCCGCAACGGGCAAAAAATTCAACCGAAGGAAGTCGGCACAGACGCCGCGAAGCCAGGAGGAGGAAACTGATGTCCGGCTTCTCGATCAAATATCCCTTTTTCATCATCGTTGCGTGCCTCGTCGTAGCCATCGTTGGCACGGTAACCCTTGTCCGCATGCCGGTTGACCTTTTTCCTCCCATCAATATTCCCGTCGTTGTCGTGGCGACGTTTTATTCCGGCATGCCGCCTCAGCAGATCGAAACCAACATCACCAACCCTTTCGAACGGTTTTTCACCCTGGCGAGCGGCGTGGATCACATCGAATCGCGCTCGCTTCCCGGCGTGAGCCTTATTAAGATCTATTTTCAGCCAGGCACGAACGCCGACGCCGACCTCAGCACCGTTTCCAATCTCGCCATGGCGGACCTCCGCCGTCTTCCCCCCGGCACGTTGCCGCCGGTAGTGCTGAAGTTTGACGCCTCGAGCCTGCCCGTCTGTTTGATTACTCTCAAGGGCCAGGGCCTGAACGAAACCGACCTGCAGGACCTTGGCCGCTACACCGTGCGAAATCAAATCGCCAACGTTCCCGGCGCCTCGGTTCCGCAGCCCTTCGGCGGCAAGTACCGCCAGATCATGGTGTACGTGGATCCCCTGAAGCTCGAAGCCAGCCAGTTGAGCCCCATGGACGTGGTCCGCACGGTCAATGAGAGCAACCTCATTCTTCCCGCCGGTGACGTCAAGATCGGGCCCATCGATTACAACTTGTATTCCAACAGCCAGGCGCCCACCGCCAAATTCATCAACGGCATGCCGCTGAAAACCGTCGGTCAATCTTCCGTGCTGGTCGGCGACGTCGGCAAAGCGGTGGACGCCAGCGCCATTCAGACCAACATCGTTCGCGTGGACGGCCAGCCTTCCGTGTACTTGCCAATCCTGAAGCAGGGCGGAGATACCAATACTATCGCCGTCGTCGATGGCATCAAGGAATCTCTCCGGCACCTCGTCGACATTCCGAAACAGCTCATCACTCGTGTCGTCTTTGACCAATCTCTCTTCGTCAAGACCGCCATCTCCAATTTGCTCCGCGAGGGCTCCATCGGCCTGGTCCTGACCGGCTTGATGATTCTCCTTTTTCTCGGCAGCATGCGCGCCACGCTGGCGGTCTTCCTTTCCATTCCGCTCTCCGCTCTGGCCGCGTTTCTCGCCATCAGCGCCGGCGGCGGCACCGTGAATACGATGGTCTTGGGCGGACTCGCGCTGGCGTTCTCGCGCTTGATCGATAATTCCGTGATCGTTCTCGAAAACATTTTCCGCCATCTCGAAATGGGAGAGCCTCCTGAAGTGGCCGCCGAAAAAGGCGGCCAGGAAGTCGCGCTAGCCGTGCTTGCCGCAACCATCACCACGGCCATCGTTTTCTTCCCCGTTGTTTTTCTTTATGGCGTTAGCCGTTTCCTTTTTATGGCGCTCGCCACAGCGGTGGTTCTTTCTTTGTTCGCGTCCTATTTCGTTGCGATGACGGTCGTCCCGTTGTATTGCGCCAAGCTGGTCAAGAAACACGAAGCGGACGAAGAAGTGGGCGAAGACGCTTCGTTGCACCACAACTGGATCGTCAAGAAGTTTAATTCCTACTTCGAGAAATTGGTCGAGAAGTACGACCGTACTCTTGCGGCTTCGCTGCTGAAGCCAGTCAACACCGTCGTTGGACTCGCTGGCGTTTCGCTTCTTTCTCTTTCTCTCTATCCCTTCCTGGGCGTTTCCTTTTTTCCAAGAACCGATCCCGGTCAGTTCGTCATCAACTTAAAGGCGCTCTCCGGCACCCGCGTTGAGCTCACCGAGGATTACATGAAGCAGGTCGAACAGATTGTTCACCAGATCGTGCCCGCCAGCGAGCTTCAAATCATCGTTTCGAACATCGGCATCACCACCGATTTTTCCGCCATTTACACTCCGAACTCCGCGCCGCACACCGCCTTTGTGCAGGTAAGTCTCAAGCAGGGCCATAAAATCGGCAGCTACGAATACATGCGGCGCGTGCGACGGCAGCTCAGCCGGCAACTTCCACAGCTGAGCTCGTACTTCCAATCCGGCGGTCTCGTTGATGCGGTAATCAATCTCGGCTTGCCCGCCCCCATCGACATCCAGGTCAGCGGCAATAATCTCAACAACGTTTTCGCCACGGCCGCAAAGATCGCCGGGCCCGTCCGCGAACTCTCAAACGTCAGCGACGTGCTCATCCCCCAGGACATTGATTATCCTGCTTTGCAACTCGACGTGGACCGCGGCAAGGCCAGCCTCCTCGGTCTTTCGCAGAAAGAAATCGTCGACAACGTCATCACCGCGCTCACTTCCAACGGCATGATCGCTCCAAACTACTGGATCGATCCGAAGAGCGGTAACCCTTACATGCTGACCGTCCAGTATCCTGAGGACCAGGTCAAAACGCTGACAGACCTGAAGCAGATTCCACTGCGTGGCGTCAAAAGCAGCGAACCCACATTCCTCGATAGCGTCGTGAAAGTCAGCACCATTCCTTCTCCTACGGAAGTGGACCACTACCAATTGTTCCGCGTCATTGATGTATATGTCTCCCCCAAGACCGAGGACCTCGGCCGCCTCACCAGTCAGGTGGACAAAATTATCAAAGACACGAAGCTCCCCGAAGGCGTTCGCGTGAACCTGCGAGGCTCCGTGCAGGGCATGCGCGCTTCCTTTCAGAGTTTCGGAATCGGGCTGATCCTCTCCGTCGTCCTCGTCTATCTCATTCTGGTAGCGCAGTTTGCGTCCTGGAAGGACCCCATCATCATTCTCCTGGCAATTCCTCCGGGCCTTGCCGGCGTGCTTTTGTTCCTGCTCGCCACGGGTACGACGTTGAACGTCATGTCCCTCATGGGACTCGTGATGATGGTTGGCATCGTCGTTTCGAACAGCATCTTGATCGTCGAGTTCGCCCGCCATCTTCATCATGAAGGCAAACCGCTGAAGGACGCTGTCTCGACCGCTTCTCGTTTGCGTCTTCGCCCCATTCTGATGACTTCCCTGGCAACTCTTCTCGGCCTGACCCCCATGGCTCTCGGCACGGAGGCCGGCAGCGAGCAGTACGCGCCTTTGGCCCGCGCGATTATAGGCGGGTTGCTCGTTTCCGTCCTCGTGACCGTCTATCTCGTGCCCGCGGCCTACCTCATCGTGCATCGCGGGAAAGAAACGAATCCTCAGGAGGCGCAGGCGTGATGCGCACTATTCTTGCTCTTGTTCTTTCCATTTTAATCAACGCGCCGCTTCACGCCCAAATGCCGGACACCACGCAAACTCCGCCTGCCGCTGCGCCCTCCGCTTCGGTCGGCAAGGAACTGACACTGGCACAGGCCGAAGCCCTCGCTCTGAGAAACAATCCCCAGATCACGATTGGCAAATTGCGCGCCCTGGTTGCTCGCCAGTATGTCCGCGAAGCGCGTTCGGCGCTGCTTCCCAACGCCTACCTAAGCGTAACCGCGGTGGATTCCAATCCCGGCAGCCGCCTGGCCGCCGGCGGCCTCAACAATCCCATCCTCTTCCCGCGCGCCGCCGCGGGCGCGACCGTCGGCCAGTTGATCACCGACTTTGGCCGTTCCACGAATCTTCTCTCTAGTTCCGAATCTCAGGCCAAGGCCGAAGACGAAAACGCAGCCGCCACTGCCGCCCAAATCGTTCTCTCCGTCGACCAGTCGTTTTACAATGTGCTGGAAACGAAAGCCCTGGTGGTCGTCGCGCAGCAGACCATCGATTCACGCCAGCTTTTCGTGGACAAGATCCAAGCTCTTACCGACGCTAAGCTGAAGTCCGATCTCGACCTCAGCTTCGCAAAGGTCGACCTGGCGCGCGGAAAGCTTTTGCTGCTCGAAGCGAGAAACAACTACCAGGCTTCGCTCGCCGCCCTTTCTGCGATTCTGGGCTACCCCGACCAGCAGGATTTCCGGCTTGTCGAGGAACAGTCCGCCATCTCTTCTCCCGCGCAAGATGTCGGCCCGCTGATTCAGCAAGCTCTGCAGCAGCGCCCGGAAGTCCTCGGGCTCCAGGCCCAGGTCCAGGCCGCGCAGAAATTCGGCAGCGCCGAGCACGACCTCTGGCGCCCCACCGTCAGCGCCCTCGGCGTTGTCGGCGAAGCTCCCGTTCGCGACGATCACATACCCAATTGGTACGGCGCCGTCGGCGTGAATATCAACATCCCGGTCTTCAACGGCTTTCTCTTTAACGCGCGCGCCAAGGCCGCCGATCTTCAGACCGAGGTCAATCGCCAGAAACTTGCGGATCTCCGGAACAATATCGCGCGCGACGTGCGTACTTCCTGGCAAGACACCAACCGCGCCTATGAACGGCTTTCCGTCACCCAGCAATTGCGCGAGCAAGCCGGCATGGCCCTCGACCTTGCGCAATCCCGTTACAATCTCGGTCTTGGTTCCATCGTTGAATTCAGCCAGGCCGAACTCCAGAAAACCGAGGCCGACATCGGCGACACCGATGCCCGCTACCAATATCGCTTGACCCAAATCGTTCTCGCCTACGCGGTTGCGGCGCCGAAATAAGCCTCACGCCTTGTGCAGGAAGATAAAGCTGTCGTCTTCAGGCAACAGAGGCAAAGCCGCAACATTTCCTTGCCTCTGTTTGTCCCTCGTTTTTGTACTTGACTGCTTGGCAATTTCGAACTTCCGTCAGTCAGAACGTGAAGATGGTTCCACCTTCACTGCGGAGGTCGCGCCAAGTACGAGAGGGAATCCCTCTGAAGAGCGGCAGTGCCCCGGCCGTACCTGGCACGGCGTTTGTCTCGTAGAGTGACTGTTCAAAGGCGAAAGTGACCCAGTTATTCAGCTTGTAGTACACGGTACCCGCGTACAAGGGGCTCTTATGCCGCGCGCCGCCGGGATTGAAGCGTTCAACATCTCGAGCCTTGGCGAAGTCTACTCCGTAGTGCAAATAGAGCGACCAGCCCATGTTCCGGCCTTGTGGATCGGCCCCGAAGATCCGTGAGAGCGGGAGGCCGAGGTTGACGAAGCCGCCAGCCGCTCTCACGGGGCGCTGGGGCGCAACCACCGCGGCGCCGCTCGCGTTCGTGCCGAACACGACGTTAGAAGCGCCGTCAATCGAGGGCACGGTGGCCGTTCCAGTGAGGCCAGCCGTGTCGTTGTAGTTCGAGAAGAACTGGCCGCCGAAGAACCACCGAAGATCGCTTCCCGTGTAATACTTCCCGAGCAAAGTGAAATAGCGCGTAGGCAACTGGAGCTCGCCGGTCCAGCCGTCCGTGTTGCTTGTTACTGTCGCGCCTTGTGGAAATGCGGTCTTGAAAAAATTGACGCCGCGAGGATCACCGGCCGCAAGCGTTGGTACGCCGGCGGCGGTCACAATCGCCTTTCGTTCCCCTTGTTCGCCGCTAAAGATGATCTGCGCCGGGGCTACGCCCGGAGCATGGTCAAGTTGAAATTGCGCAACGATCCGCCCTTCCACCGTGGGCCTCGAAGAATCAGGTCCCTGCCGTTCGCCAAAGCCCAGCTGGTTAGCAAGGTTGTTGGGGCCTGGCACGTCTCCCGAAGCGGGTAGCATGGCAGCAACTTCCGGCATAAGTTTGAATCCCCCGAAGTCATGCGTCCACCCGACGCGTATCTGTGGGTCACGTTCCCACAATGTCCCGTACCCGCCGCCCAATATGGTCGTCTCCAGCAAGTTGGGCAGTGTCGAGGACGAGAATGGCGTCCAGTCCTGGCCAAGCACTGTCGAGAACGTGTCTTTCTCGCCGGCCTTGTAGTCCAAGCGAACATACGCCAGCCTTATCGAGGGCATGCTCGAACGGATTGACGATAGATTCCTGTTGTCAGCCCGGCTGAAATTCCCCTCAAAATCAGCCTCGATCTTGCCCGTCACAGTGAGTTTGGGCGACGGATCCAGCCATTCGAAGTTGCCCCCGAATCGTGTTGACCGCGCCTTGATATGAAATTCAGGTGACCCCTGCGGTCCCGTATCCGTCAAGAATCCCGGCAGGGGGAAGTCATCGCCGCCTGGCGAAGAACCATCATGAACGAATGTGGCCTTGATGAAACCATACGGCGTGACTCGCAATGTCCCGATGCTGAATGCTGGCTTGAGCCCTTCCCGTGGGAGGCCGCCAACGGGAAACACGCGAGTCGGCGTAATCGCTGGTATCACTGCCGGTGCAGCCGCAGCGCCCTGCGCTGCCGGAATGCTTGGTGCATTCGTAGTGAGTCCGATGCTAACGCCACCGCTTGCTGGCACGCGATAGACGGCTGGAATCATGCTCGCGGTCGATGTTGTCGAAGTGGAAGCGCTGATCACGGTTGCCACACCAAACGTATGTTCGTAATCAGCCTGGGTGATGACCCCCTTGACCAACAATAACTTCGCAAGCTGTTGGTCAGCATCGGCCGTAGATGACGCTTGGTTAATCCGCGCCACTTCCTCATCCGTCAGGATGCCTTTGACTTGGAGCAAGCGAACGAGCGGATTCACGCTAGGCGTATTGTCCGGCCGCTGCTGCGCAAGCCCGTCTTGGCACCATCCCGCGCTTATGAATGAACACACCAGAAGAAACATCACGACTCGAAATGGTTTCATTCTCATCTGGACTATCCCCCTGAAACTCGCGATGGAACGCGAGTCTGATTATCTAGACGTGAAGGGCCCTAAAACGCCCTCTACATAACCGCCCAGAGGTGTCCCTTGTCAAGAAATGTGCTAGACGAGCGTCTATGGAAAAAGGAAATCCGCTGCATTCAGAATGTACAGCTTGACCCCAATCGTTCTCGCCTATACGATTTCCTCACCGAAATAGGTCCCTCCTCGCGGTGCAGAGGGGAAGCCGCCCTTTGGAGATTGCGGATGACTTGGTTTGTCTTACAACCCGCCAGCGGACGAGACGCGACTCAGGCATCCTCTTTTCGGTCCGTCTCGACCTCCACGCGTTGTTGTTAACATTCCGAAAGTTTCCGCAACCTCTGATACGTCAATGGTTTCCCGTGAATTCCCAGCGATTGTTACAGGATATTCACATTCAGTTGACGTAGTTGTAAGACGGGGCCTTTACCTTCGGGCGCGGGGTGGTACGCATTCTTTTTCGGTACCAGGTCGAATTTTGCTCCAAAGAGAGAGGAAATGAAAAAACTAGCAGCTCTTACTCTATCGATGTTTCTCGTTTCCGGAACTGCTTTTGCCGATACTCCGAAAGACGCCGACGCGCAGCCTTCCAAGGTCGCACCGTCGGCGAAGCCCAAAGGGGCCAGCAAGGCTGAGAACTCCAATGCGGCTATCGCGGCACAGCTGGAAGAGCTTCGTCAGACTCTGCAGTCCCAGCAGGAACAGCTCCAGATGCTGAAAGAGGAGCTCGCCAAGCGCGACCGCCAGATTGACGAAGCGCGCGAAGCCGCCGCGGCTGCCAACGCTCGCGCAGCGGAAGCCAGCACCAGGGCGACCGAAGCAGTGAACACCACCGCAGAAGTGAAGTCCACCGCTGTTTCTCTCAACTCCACGGTCAGCGACTTGAAGGCCAGCAACGAAGTCCTCAAGACCACCGTGGCCAAGGAGCAAGCCGACGCCCAGAAGGCGGAAGAAACTGGTCCGAGCACGATCAAATACAAGGGTGTTAGCATCACACCCGGTGGATGGATTGAGGCGGCTACCGTTACCCGCACTCGCGCTACGAGCGCCGACATCAATACGCCCTTTACCGGTATCCCGTACCCTGGCCAGGCGATTGGAAAAGTGACGGAGAACAACTTCACGGCGCGGCAGTCGCGTCTCACGCTCTTAGCTGAGAGCAAAGTTGCCAGCGCCAAAGTGAGCGCCTATTACGAGGGCGACTTCCTCGGCACCGGCGTTACATCCAACAACCGCCAGAGCAACAGCTATGTCTTTCGCCAGCGGCAGTTGTGGGCCAGCGTGAAGTTCGATAGCGGACTCTACATTTCCGGCGGACAGATGTGGAGCTTGGTCACAGAGAGCAAGAAGGGCATTGAGAATCGCCAGGAAGCCTTCCCCCTCATGGTCGATCCACAGTATATCGTCGGCTGGGCTTGGCAGCGCGCCTACCAATTTCGCATCGCTCAGAATTGGGACAAGTTCGCCGTCGGCTTCTCCGTCGAGGGGCCGCAGACCACTATCGGCGGTCGTGGCTTCCCTAACAACTTCTTCATCAATGCGCCCGGCGCGGGCGGGGGGCTCTACAATTTTATCGACACCAGTGGCTATAGCCTGAATCGCGCGCCCGACTTCCTCTTTAAGTTTGCTGCGGATCCCGGTTGGGGTCACTACGAAGTGGTCGGCATCCTGAGCAGTTTCCGGAACCGCGTTTATCCTTGCGGTGCCCTCAGTATCGCTCTTCCAGCCGGTTGCGCTGCCACCAATTCCGTTACCGGCGCATTCAACGATTCGAGAATGGGAGGCGGCGCTGGGGCGACCGCTCGTTTCCCGCTCTTCGCCAAAAAACTGGATCTCGCGCTGCACGCCCAAGGCGGCGACGGAATCGGTCGCTACAGTTCCGCTCAATTAGCGGACCTGACCGCCCGGCCTGACGGCTCACTTGTCCCCATTCATTCCTACGCTTGGCTGGGGACTCTGGAAGCTCACCCTAATCCCAAGTTCGATATCTTCTCCTACTTCGGCGGTGAATACGCTGCTCGCACGGCGTATAACTTTACCAATGCCGCCGGCAATCCAGTTCCAGTGGGCTACGGCAATGCCCTGTTTAACAACTCAGGCTGCAGTACCGAAACTTTCCCGGTTCCGTCCGGAACTGGCATAGGACAGCCCTCTGCGCCAACAGCCCCCGGTGGTCTTTCTGGCTGCGCCGGGGACATCCACCATATCGTCGAAGGGACCCTCGGCTTCTGGCATAAGATCTACAACGGACCCAAGGGTCGCGTGCAATGGGGCCTGACTTACTCCTACATCACCAAGTACGGCTGGTCCGGTAACAACTTCAATTCCGCCACTGGCGTGGCAGGGCCCAGTGTTCGTCCGCACGCCGTCGACAATATGGTCTGGACCTCTTTCCGCTATTACCTGCCGTAGTCTAGGCCAGGCAATTGGCGGCTCGTCCCTCCCCTGGGGACGGAAAAGGGCAGCTCCTCACCGGGCTGCCCTTTCTCATTTTTACAATCCTCCTGTGCTTTCTAAAGCGCTCATCTGAAAAACCTTAAATGCCTCGCTAGTCGTGACTATTCCCCGATTCAAATAACAATGAACCAGTTGTAACAATGCCGTAACAATCGCTCCGCATACTTGCTACCTCTGGGAAAAGACAACTCATTTCAGACGGAGATGAACCATGAAGCGAATTGCAGGAATGCTCTTGGTAGTTCTCGCCGTGGCTGGCGTTCTTTGGGCGGATAGCGCCCTCTCAATTACCGGCGCTGGCGCAACATTCCCTTACCCCATGTATTCCAAATGGTTTGACGAGTATCACAAGAAAAACGCCAATCTGGAGATCAACTATCAATCCATCGGCTCTGGCGGCGGCATCAAGCAAGTCACCGAAGGCACTGTAGATTTTGGCGCCACCGATGGTCCGATGAACGACGACCAGCTCAAGGCCTACCAGGACAAGCACGGCTTTGGCATCCTGCATTTCCCAACTGTTCTCGGCGCTGACGTTCCGGCCTACAACATTCCCGGCGTCACTTCAGAGCTGAATTTCACCCCGGAAGCGATCGCAGGAGTATTCTTGGGCAAGATTACGAAATGGAATGATCCCGCGATTTCCGGCCCGAACAAAGGAGTGAACCTCCCTGCAAGCGAAATCGTCGTGGTGCATCGCTCGGAAGGCAGCGGCACAACCTACATCTGGACCGACTATCTTTCAAAGGTCAGCGAAGAGTGGAAAACCAAAGTCGGCAAGGGTGCGTCCGTCAATTGGCCCGTGGGTCTAGGCGCCAAGGGCAATGAAAGCGTTGCCGGCACCATCAAGAACACCCCAAATTCCTTTGGCTATGTCGAATTGATTTACGCGATCCAGAACCACATGCCTTATGGCCGGGTGAAAAACTCTGCGGGCGCTTTTGTCAAGGCCGATCTCGCCAGCGTCACTGCCGCGGCGGCTGGCGCGGCGAAGAACATGCCGGACGATTTCCGCGTTTCCATTACGGACGCTCCTGGCAAGAATGCCTATCCCGTCTCCAGCTTTACTTGGCTGCTCGTTCCCGCGAAGTTCTCCGATGCCACCAAGCGCGACGCCATCAAGGGCTTCGTCAAGTGGATGCTCGCGGACGGACAAAACTACACGGAGGCCCTATCCTATGCCAAGCTTCCCAAGGAAGTCGTCGCAAAGGAACTGAAGGCCTTGAACAACGTCCAGTAGAGTGTAACTTGGCAACGACGACCACCATCGTTCCGAGCGCGGGCCCCGTTGCGGGCTCGCGCTCGTTTCTATCCCGTCTCCGCGAAGGCGATGAAATCGCCCGCATGATCACTTTCTTGTTCGCCGCCTCCGTCGTTCTCGTCACCGTGCTGCTCGTTTTCGAATTGTGGCAGGGTTCCGTTCTTGCCCGCCACAAATTCGGTTTCGGTTTTTTCCGCACCTCGGTTTGGGACCCCATTTTCGAACAGTTCGGCGCTCTGCCCTTCATTTACGGCACGCTCGTCACCGCCACGGTGGCTCTGTTGATCGCTGTGCCGCTTGGCATCGGTGCCGCCATTTTTCTTGCCGAACTGGCTCCCGCAAGAGTTTCCGACACGCTCGAATTTTTCATCGACCTTCTCGCCGCCGTCCCCAGCGTCATCTATGGCGTGCTCGGCGTATTCATTGTCGTTCCGCTGATGCGTCAATACATTCAGCCGGGCCTCAAGCATTCGCTCGGTTTCCTCCCGCTCTTCCAAGGTCCGGCCTACGGCGTTGGCTTTCTCACTGCGGGCATCGTCCTCGCCATCATGGTCATCCCCTATATCATTTCTGTCTCCCGTGAAGTGCTTCTCTCCGTCCCGCGTGACCAGCGCGAAGCCGCCCTCTCTCTCGGCGCTACACGCTGGGAATCCACGTGGAAAGTCGTCGTTCCTTTTGCCCGCGCGGGCATTTTTGGTTCTGTTTTTCTGGCCCTTGCTCGAGCCCTCGGCGAAACGATGGCCGTTACCATGGTCATCGGCAATACCCCCATCGTCAGCACTTCTCTCCTTTCTCCCGGATATTCCATTGCCGCCGTCATCGCCAATGAATTCACCGAAGCCACCGGCGAACTCCATACGCAATCTTTGATCGAGCTTGGCTTGGTGCTCTTCATCCTTACCTTTCTCCTCAACGGCTTTGCGCGCTTGCTGATCGTTGCCACTTCCAAGCGCGGCAGCGGAGCGCACGCATGAGCCCTCGTCTTCGCTGGCGCAAATTTGTAAGCGGCTTCATGCTGACCATGACCGGCCTGTGTGCCCTGGTCGCTGTTTCCGTCCTTTTCCTCATTCTTGGATATCTCGCTATTCATGGCGGTGCTTCCGTCAACTGGAATTTCTTCACCAAATTGCCCGTTCCCGTCGGTGAAATCGGCGGCGGCATGGCCAACGCCATCCTCGGCAGCGCCAAGATGCTTCTGCTTGCAACCCTCTTTGGTGTTCCCATCGGGTTTTTTGGTGCCATCTATCTCGCCGAATTCAGCAACGGCTCCATCGCTTTTGTTGTGCGTTATGCTGCGGACTTGCTCAACGGTGTTCCCTCCATCGTCATCGGCATTTTTGCTTACAGCCTGGTCGTTCACCCTTTCAGGCAATACTCCACACTCGCCGGCGGGTTCGCTCTTGGCCTCATGATGATTCCCATCACCCTCCGCAGCACCGAAGAATTTCTTCGTGGCGTTCCGAACTCTTTGCGCGAAGCCGCCATGGCCCTCGGCGCCAGCAAATGGAAGACCATCGCCACCGTCATCGTGCCTGCCGCGTATCGCGGCATTCTCACCGCCAGCCTTCTGGCCTTCGCCCGCGTCGCCGGCGAAACCGCACCGCTCCTCTTCACCGCTCTCGGCAACCAATTCTGGAGCCCTGGCTGGACTCACCCAACGGCTTCCCTGCCGGTGATGATCTATACCTATGCTCTCGCCCCGTACGATGATTGGCATCGCCAGGCCTGGGCCGCGGGGCTTGTCTTGCTTGTTTTGATTCTCGTCATTAACATCGTTGCTCGGGCGATTCTTTCCCGGGGCATTGCGGTCCCGAGGTCTTAACCTATGCAAGCTTCTGTGAGGCCAGCTTTGACCGTGAACCTACCCCCCATCGCGACCAGCGCATCGGCGCGTGAGACGCCGGAAGCCCTCGCCATGCGCATGACCATTTCCAAGCTGGATTTCTTTTATGGCAGCAAGCAGACCCTCTTCGATGTCAGCATGGGCATCGCCGTCAACAAGGTCACCTCTCTCATCGGCCCTTCCGGCTGCGGCAAATCCACTCTCCTTCGCACCCTCAATCGCATGTACGAGACCGTCCGCGGCACGCGCCTCCGCGGTGAAATCCTTCTCGATGGCCAGAGCATCCTCGCGCAGGACGTTACTGCTCTTCGTCGCCGCATCGGCATGGTCTTCCAGCGCCCCAATCCTTTTCCCAAATCCATTTTCGACAACGTTGCTTATGGCCTGCGGATCAACGGCTCCAAAGTTCCCATCTCCGACGCCGTCGAAAAAAGCCTGCGGCACGCCGCGCTCTGGGACGAAGTGAAGGACCACCTCCACAAGTCTGCTTACGAACTTTCCGGCGGCCAGCAGCAGCGCCTGTGCATCGCCCGCGCTCTTGCCGTCGAGCCCGAAGTTCTTCTCCTCGACGAGCCTTGCTCGGCGCTCGATCCCATCAGCACCGCCAAAATCGAAGAGCTGCTCGTGCAGTTGAAAGACATCTGCACCATCACCATCGTCACCCACAATATGCAGCAGGCCGCCCGCGTCAGCGACTTTACCGCCTTCCTCCTCACCGGCCAGCTCATCGAGTTCCGTCCCACGCCGCAGCTCTTTACGACTCCCGGTGATCCGCGCACGGAGGCCTACATCACCGGCCGCTTCGGCTGAGGCTCATTCTTGATTGTCATTTCGAGCGAAGCGAGGAATCTCTCTTCGTTTTTGCGGTGGAGGGGACGGAAAGAAAGGGTTCATGGAACGCCACTTCGAAAAAGACCTGAACGAGTTAAAAGAGCGCCTGCTCTGGATGGGCAGCCTTGCGGAGCGCGCCGTTCACCAGTCCGTTCACGCCGTTTTGGAAACCGATGAACAGCTTGCCAAGCGCGTCCTCGACGAAGAAGACGCCATCAACGAGCTTCAGATGGAAGTGGACGACCGCGTCGTGCAACTTCTCGCCCTGCACCAGCTCATGGCCACCGATCTCCGCTTCGTTCTGGCGGTCTCCCGCATCAACAATGATCTCGAGCGCATCGGCGATCAGGCCGTCAACATCGCCCAAGGCGCGCTCCGCGTCCTCCGCCACCCGCGCGTCAAGCCTTACGTCGATCTTCCGCGCATGAGCGAGCTCGTCGAGGAAATGGTCCGCAACGCCCTCAACGCCGTCGTCCGCCGCGACGTCGAGCTCGCGCAAAGCGTCCTCGCCACCGACGATCAGGTGGACCACTACCGCGACCAGATTTTCCGCGAATTGCTTACCTACATGATGGGCGATTCCAGCGTCGTCTTTCCCGCGTTCGAATTGATCCTCGTCGCCAAAAACCTCGAACGCATCGGCGACCACGCCACCAACATCGCCGAAGACGTCATCTACCTCGTTCAGGGCCAGGACATCCGCCACAACATCGCCGACCGCCGCTAGTGTCTTCAGCGACGTTGCTTACGCTTGACCACAGCGCTCTTATTTGCCCTTCAGGAAATCCACCAGGCGGTTCGCCACGCCCTTCTGGGTCTTGTCCGCACCGCCGCCGAAAGCTCCCCAATTGGTCTCTCCGAAGGTCTGGAAATTGTAGAGTTGTTTTCCCGTTTTCTTGTCGACCAAGTAGCAGTTAGCACGCAGTTCGGCCCGGCCCGTTCCCCCGCCCAGCATGTAGCGTTTCGCCCGGCTCCCTTTGTTAAACGTGATGAATTCTCCGAAGAGAATCAGTGTCTTGTCATCGTCGTCCTTGCCTGTGCCCGTAAAGACCACCTTATTGTCGTCATCCGGGTCTTTCTTCGGGAAAGTGAGATCTTTGTTGATGTCCGCACCGAAGAGCTTCGAATCGTTAATCTTTTCGACAATCATGGCATGCACATCCGCAATTGTCTTCTCGTCGAGCGTGTCACCTACTTTATTCCGGAATGGCGCCAGCTCGATCTTGCCGTAGGGGATTAGCTTTTCACGCTTGGTCTGATCGGCGTATGCCGTGATCGCCAAGAGGGAAATAATGAGGAAAGCCCAGGGTTTGCGTGCGTTCATACTACCTCCTTGTTCCTAACGAACGGTTTCGGCGTCTGGAATGAAGATGGAGCCACAGGACGGAGCGGAAGGATAAGTCAAACCCGGGCAAATCCAACCCGCCTTTGTCTTTGGCGCACCCTATTGGTTTGACATGCTATGCCCGGGTCTCATGGCTGGCAAGCGACACGAAGCGACATTGGCTCCCGCCTCTCCCCTGTCGCCTCTTGTCATAAGAGGTCGCCTCACAGAACGGCGCTTCAGGCTCGAAACCGCCGCAAAAGTGTTGTGCGTCAGTTTCCGATTACTATTCGACTGAAAACTTGGTCGCCTCTACTAAAATGCAAAGGGGCCGACGGCATCGTGAGCCCCTTGCTGCTTCGTGTTCGGTCTGATCTATTTAGCGGGCGCCGGGGCTGCCAGCCGATGCGGCCATTACGCGCGTTCCGGATTGCATTCCGACGTTGACCTTGATCTGCTTCGGCTTGGCTTCTTCGCGCTTCGGAATACTCAGCGTGAGCACGCCATTTTGATAATCGGCCTTGATGGCTTCCGAATTTACGGAGTTAGCCAGCGAGAAGCTGCGGCTGAACGAGCCATAAGCGCGTTCTACGCGCAGATAGTTGCTCTCGTTCACCTGGCCCTGGGTCTCAAACTTGCGTTCCCCACGAATGGTGAGGATGTTGTTCTCCACGCGGATGTCCAGTTCTTGGGGATTCACGTCGGGCAGGTCCGCCTTAACGACGAGTTCGTTCTCCGTCTCATAGATGTCCACCGCCGGGGCCCAAGGGGTCAAGTTCGACTCCTCGCCGGTGCGTCCCACCATCTCGCCAAATACGCGATTGATTTGTTCCTGCAAGGTCGAAGCCCCGCGGAACGGTTGTTCCAAACGATTCATAGTTCTCATATAAGCCTCCATTAAAGGGGTTTAGGGCTGTCTGAAGGCAATTTCAGATAACTCAAGTCAACTCAGATTTGCGGTTCTGCCTCTGTGGATATGCAAGCAGTCTGCTCCAATTAACCATCGGCTGTCAAGCATAATCCTTGGAATTCTTCGTGACTTAACTAACCGTGGTTATCCACAAGTGCCTTGCCCACGCAAAATTCAAACGGACCAGCTACAATTCCCCGCTGAGGTGCCCTCATGGTTTTCAGATCATTGTGTTCCAGATTATTCTCCTCCAGATCATGCTTCGCTCTGGTTTTAGCGTTGGCGGCCGCATTGGCCCCGCAAGCGACACCCCAGGCGCCACCCGCGATTCCCGACACTCCCGCAGGCCGCACTTTCAAAGCCTGGCTCGAAGCCTTCAACAGCGCTGACCGCGCCCAGCTCGAGGCTTACCTCCACAAGTACGATCCCAGCAAGCCCGTGGACAACGAGATGAACTTCCGCGGCATGACCGGCGGCTTCGATCTCGTCCAAATCCTCAAGAGCGAGCCGCTGCGCCTCGAATTCCTCGTCAAGGAGCACCGCAGCGAAACACAAGCCATTGGCAAGCTGGAAGTGAAAGACGGCGATCCCGCGCAAGTCGCGAGCCTCGGGCTCCGCGCGATCCCTCCCGGCACCAAGCTCTCGGATCTGAACTTCAAGATTGACGCTGCCACGCGAACCCGCGTGATGGACGGCGCCATCGCCCAGCTCAATGAGTCTTACGTCTTCCCGGAAACAGCGAAGAAGATGGCCGATGCAGTCAAAGCAAAACAAAAGAAAGGTGACTACGATTCCATCACCGACGGCGACGCCTTCGCCAAAATGCTCACCGAGAATTTCCAGGAAGTGAGCCACGACAAGCATCTGCGCGTGAACTTCAGCCCTGCGCCTATGCCCGATCGTCCCGAGGGCCCGCCCAATGCCGAAGAGCGCGCCCGCTACCGCAAAGACATGGAACGCATGAACTGTGGCTTCGACAAGGTGGAGATCCTCTCCGGCAACGTCGGCTACCTCAAGTTCAATTTCTTTGCTGACCCGGAGGTGTGCGGGCCCACTGCCGTTGCCGCCATGAATTTCCTCGCCAACGTGGATGCCATCATTTTCGACTTGCGTGAAAACGGCGGCGGCGATCCCAAAATGATCGCGTTTATCTCCACTTATTTATTTTCAGAGCCTACCCACTTGAACGATCTTTGGGAGCGCAAAGGCGACGCCACTCATCAGTATTGGACTTTGCCCTATGTGCCCGGGAAGCGCTTGGACGGCAAGCCCGCCTACGTGCTCACCTCCAAGCAAACTTTCTCCGGGGCCGAAGAGTTCAGCTACAACCTCAAGAATCTCAAGCGTGCCACCCTCATTGGCGAAACCACGGGAGGCGGCGCCCATCCGGTTTCCGGCCATCGCATTGACGACCATTTCATGATTGGCGTTCCCTTTGCCCGCGCCATTAATCCCATCTCCAAGACCAATTGGGAAGGAACCGGCGTCGAGCCTGATGTAAGGGTTCCCGCCGCCGACGCCCTCGCCACCGCCCAAAAACTCGCCGCCGAAAAACTCACCACGAAATAGGTAGGACAGGCATTCTTGCCTGTCTCGTAACCAAGTAAGTTGCCGTAGGACATCTTGCCTGTCCAAAAGCTGTTTCATAAGGTGCTAGCCACAATCAGATCCTTATGATCAAAAAGATCTTGACCGCCCGTAGTC